>Ga0209013_10000309_pt1 | contig 42591 bp, 46 predicted proteins | sample Cruoilmetagenom2_FD_187291 | JGI IMG/M metagenome (GOLD analysis project Ga0209013, IMG submission 187291) | Oil polluted marine microbial communities from Coal Oil Point, Santa Barbara, California, USA - Sample 2 (SPAdes) (version 2) | ecosystem: Environmental > Aquatic > Marine > Oil seeps ...
AGCATTAGCTACATTTGTTGAAAGTTCCTCACTTAATGTATCTCCACTATCAATGGTTAATTCTTTATCTGTTCCTACTGGTTCTGGATTTATAGTAACCTGAGTAGAAGTTTCTTGATTTGAACAGCTATTAGTATCATATTCATATGTTACATTATAAGTTCCTGGAGTACTTGTTTCTAAATTTATCTCTCCTGTTGTGCTATTTATATCCAATCCATTTGGTATAGAACTGTAAGTTCCACTAATTGTTTTCCCTTTTTCAACAACGGTTGCGGTACCAGTTGCACAATATGGCGAATCTGGATAATTAATTGTAACCTGGCCCAAATTTAATTTAACATCAAAAGGACCAGAAAAATCATTTAAAGAGGAATTAACAGAAGGTGAAGTTCTTGTTTTTACCAAAACCATTCCAATATTGGTTCCATCGCATAACGCAAGTGTATTATATAAAACAGAAAGATTTAAAGCTACTTCAACAAATTGAAGTGGATCATAGGTGTCATTTCCAAATGCAGCACCTGAAAATGTTTGAACAGACCCAGCATTTCCTATTCCAAATGCGTTTTCCTCTAAATCAGGAACTTCAACATAAGTAAATTCTCCTGGTTTATTATCAACTTCCAACCATCTATAAACTTGAATATTGGCAACAGATCCTCCATTAGTATATTCAAACGAAACTTGAATATCTCCCTCTGTTCTTCCTCCATTTGGTCCTTCAGTTGTAAAACCACCTGATTTCGTTCCATTGGTAAATAGATTACTTTGTAAAAACTCAAAATCCATATAACTAGCACCGGTAGTTTCACGCCTATCACTTCCTAAAAACAACCAAAAATTATCATTTACCTCATCATAACCTACATGGACAAATACATTATTAATATCCCCTTTACCAACTGCACCACCTGTTCCCCAATTCCAAGTGGAGGGATCATCAAACCCTTTTCCCTGTGTAATTATATTATCACCATCACCATAAGTATCACTTGTATAAAAAGTAGTTTTAGCATCAACAGGTATAAATTTTTCTATTGGATCATAATAATAAATTGCATCAAGAGTATTAGAACCATCACTATTTATCCAATCTCCAGTTCCAGTTGGAGTATTTGAAATTAAATCACCATCCATCTGAAAACCACCATTAGGTATATTAACTGGTACATTTTGAGCAAAAACAACACTAACATTAATAAAAAGAAATATAAAAAATACTTCTAATTTTAATGAAAATTTAGTATATAAGTGATTTAATTTTACTTTTTTTGAGTAATTTTTTCTTACTTTCATAATTGCAATATTTCTTGTTAAAAATACTATAATCTCTTTAAATTAATCCTTATGTTATATAATGAAAAGCTATAAGCTTTTTTATTTATAATGTTATAAAATTTCATTTTCATAAGAATGGGTTTTTATAAGTACTTTATTGATATTTTATAGGTACCAACTATTACGTACAATTTTAATCACTATTTGAAGTGATATTTTTTTGTTAAATTTTACCATAATGTTAGCGTTACATTTTTTTAATGTTACTGCCTCCATTGTTTTTTTAAACTAATTTTTGAATTAGGATTTAAAGATTTTTACTAAACTAACCAACAAGCTTGTTTTCAATTTAGTAGGGGACATTAATGTTTCAAAATTAAATTATTTTTTTTCATTTCAACTTTTTGAATATTGTTTTTAATATTTCGATACAATTTCTTTATAATTCGCTAAAAAATCCTAATAAATAGAAATTAGGCATACCTCCTCGTTCAAATTAAAAATTTGAAAAAACTTTTAAAAATACTAAGCTAATAGCTAAGATTTGGGGTTTAATTAAGATGTTCATAATCGTATAGGGATATTAATTATAAATTCTATTTTATTTAAATATTTTCGTGTCGATTTTAAATCAAAAGGGACAATTAGGGGACAATTGAATAACAAACCTAATATTTTTTATTTAAATAAACAAACTTTTTAATAATTAAAAAATTCATTACTAGCATTTTATGAATTCCTAATAAATAAATTTGACATATAAAATGTCTAAATTTAGTCATCAATCAAATTATTTAATAACCATTTAAAATGGTATATTAATATAACATTGAAAGAATTAATATTTTTAAATAGAGATTACAAAGTTGTTTTTGATGGTGTTTTACGACTTACTTAATAAATGAGAAGGGAATAATTAATATTTTTTGTAGAATTTCTTATAAATAGCTTTTTATAAATCATATAGGCGTACATAAAATAGCCAAATTAAAAATTATTTGTCTAATAATAAGGTTCGGTATGTTTTTAACATCTACCCTTTTAAAGTAAAAGAAGAAAAACGTGGTAAATAAAAAATATATCCATTAATATAATTAGAGCATTTTAAAAAGATTTAACATAATTGGTGAAAGCAAAAAAATTACACGCCCATAGCAGAAACACTTCTATCAATTTTACGCATTAAACCTTGTAAAACTTTTCCAGGACCAACTTCTATAAATTGTGTGCCTCCATCAGCAATCATTTGTTGAATAGATTGTGTCCACCTAACCGGAGCGGTTAATTGCGCCATCAAATTTTCTTTTATTTCTTTTGGGTTAGTAACTGCTTTTGCAACTACATTTTGGTAAACAGGGCAAATAGGATTACTAAATATAGTATTTTCAATAGCGGCAGCCAATTCTTCTCTTGCTGGCTCCATTAAAGGGGAATGGAAAGCACCACCAACAGGCAATTTTAAGGCTCTTCTCGCTCCTTTTTCAGTTAATAATTTACAAGCTTCATCAATAGCTGCAATATCACCAGATATTACAAGTTGACCCGGGCAATTATAATTTGCAGCTACAACCACACCATCAACACCTTTACAAACCTCTTCTACAACATTATCTTCTAACCCTAATACTGCTGCCATGGTAGATTCTTGTGCTTCACAAGCTTTTTGCATGGCTAAAGCTCGTTTTGAAACCAATTTTAATCCATCTTCAAAAGTTAAAACTCTATTTGCTACTAAAGCAGATAATTCTCCTAAAGAATGTCCTGCAACCATTTCTGGTTTAAAATCATCTCCTAATATTTTAGCCAAAATAACAGAATGTAAAAATATAGCTGGTTGAGTAACTTTGGTTTGTTTTAACTCTTCGGCAGTGCCTTCAAACATAATATCTGTAATGGGAAATCCTAAAATTTTATTTGCTTTTTCAAAAAGCTCTTGAGCTAAGGTAGATTTTTCGTATAAATCTAATCCCATTCCTGAAAATTGTGCTCCTTGACCTGGAAAAATATATGCTTTCATGTAATTTGTTTATTCTTTATTAAAATGCAAAAATAGAAATAATTTGCGATAGTTAAATTTTAAAAATTAATTCACATCCAAAATTACTTTAAAACCCTCATTATTTCTTACATTAAAAACCGTATTGTCTTCAAAAATGAGATATTGCCCTTTAATTCCTTTTAGTTTTCCTGAATAAGTTTCTTGTTTTTCGATATTTAAAGATTTAATTTTTTTAGGATATTGTAACACCGGAAAATTAATTTCTAGTATTTCTCTATTATCTAAAAAATACGGTAGTGCTTCTTGCGGAATATATTTTCTTAATTTTTCTCTTTCTTCTAACAAATCTGCATCTAAAATTTCATTTTTAAGCATTTTTTGCCAAACTGTTTTATCTGCTACAAATTCTTTTAAGGCAACTTCTGTAATACCTGCTAAATATCGGTTTGGCACTTCAACAATTTCTACAGCTTTTGTTGCTCCTTGGTCAATCCAACGAGTTGGAACTTGAGTTTTTCTAGTAACTCCCACTTTTACATTGCTAGATAAAGCTAAATATACAATATGTGGTTGCAATTGAACCTCTTTTTCATACGCTAAGTTTCTATCTTCAATATTTAAATGAGCCTTACTTAATTCTGGTTTCATAATCCAATCTCCAACTTGGGCACTTTTATAAAAACAATCATAACAAAAGCCCTGACGATAAATTTTCTTTTCTTTTCCACAGCACAAACATTGAGTTCCATTAAAGGTGAATTCTAATTCTCTATCTAAAAGTTGATTCATATTTAGTATATGATTATCCGTTTTTAAATAATATTTAACCTCAGATGATAACTCGGTTATCATTTTTTTTAACACAGTTTGGTATTGCATAAAAGTTTTTATTAAATTTAACGTGATAAAGATACTTAATAAAAAAATGGCATATCCAATTGTAAATTCAATAATTTCTTGGTTTTTAAAAAAAAGAAAACATCAAATGGAATTATTTTTAAAATATCCAAATGATGTTCAAAAAGAACTATTAAATAACTTACTTGAGTTTGCTCAAGACACAGAAATCGGAAAAAAATACGATTTTGCTTCGATAAAATTTTATAAGGATTTTGCCAAAAAAGTTCCCATTCAACAATACGAATCTATAGAACCACTAATTGAACGATCAAGAACGGGAGAAGAAAATATTTTTTGGCCAACACAAATAAAATGGTTTGCAAAATCGAGCGGAACAACTAATTCAAAAAGCAAATTTATTCCTGTAAGTAATGAGGCTTTAGAAGACTGCCACTTTAAAGCAGGTAAAGATATGCTTTGCTTATATTTTAATAATAACGAAAATGCTCAATTATTTACTGGAAAAGGGTTACGATTAGGCGGAAGTAGTGCGGTTTATGAAGACAACAACTCTTACTTTGGAGATTTATCCGCTATAATTATTGAAAATTTGCCTTTTTGGGCAGATTACAGTAGTGCTCCAAAACAAGAAACCGCTTTAATGGGCGAATGGGAAAGTAAAATTAAAGCTATTATTGAGGAAACCATCCATGAAGATATTACCAGTTTAGTTGGGGTTCCTTCTTGGATGCTAATGCTATTAAATAAAGTATTAGAAAAAACAGGGAAAAATAATATTTTAGAAGTTTGGCCAAATTTAGAAGTATATTTTCACGGTGGCGTAAATTTTAATCCATATCGCGAGCAATTTAAACAACTAATTCCTAAAAAGGATTTTAAATATTATGAAACCTACAATGCTTCTGAAGGTTTTTTTGCTATACAAGACACTAATGATTCTTTAGATTTATTATTGATGTTAGATTATGGAATTTTCTATGAATTTATTCCAATGAATAAATTTGATGGTGAAAATTCCGTTGCAATTCCACTCTCAAAAGTAGAGCTTCATAAAAATTATGCAATGGTAATTACTACAAACGCTGGTTTATGGCGTTATTTAATTGGAGACACTGTTGAATTTACTTCATTAAATCCTTACAGAATTAGAATTACTGGAAGAACAAAACATTTTATAAATGTTTTTGGTGAAGAATTAATGGTTGAAAATGTTGAAAAAGCAATGCAACATGCTTGCTTGCAAACAGAAGCATTAGTAAATGATTTTACGGTTGCTCCTGTTTTTATGAAATTGGATACTAAAGGAGGTCATGAATGGATGATTGATTTTAAAAAACAACCTAAAAATTTAGAATATTTCACAGAATTATTAGATAATGCTTTAAAATCTGTGAATTCGGATTACGAAGCAAAACGATACCATAATTTAACTTTAGCAATGCCAAAAATAAATGTAGCCAAACCAGGATTATTTTATAAATGGTTAAAAAATCGTGGAAAATTAGGAGGACAACACAAAGTACCAAGATTATCTAATACTAGAGATTTTATGGAAGAGCTTTTAGAAATGTCTTATGTTAGTTAGGTTATTTTTTACGTTCAATAACGTAATTTACCATAGTAATTAAAGAATCTTTATATGGAGAGTTCGGATAAAAGTCTAGAATTTCTAGTGCATTATGCTGATATTCTTTCATTTTAGAAACTGTATATTCTATTCCTCCTTTTTCTTTTACAAATGCAATAACTTCCTTTACTCTTCTTTTATCTTTATTATGGTTTTTAACAGAATTAATTAACCATTTTTGTTCTTTTGATTCACAATTATTTAAGGCATAAATTAATGGAAGAGTCATTTTTTGTTCCTTAATATCAATCCCTGTAGGTTTACCTATTTTATCGTTAGTATAATCAAACAGGTCGTCTTTAATTTGAAAAGCAATCCCAATTTGCTCACCAAACTTTCTCATTTTTTCAATTTCATCTGTATTACAACCAACAGATGCCGCTCCTATTCCACAACATGCTGCAATTAAAGTTGCTGTTTTTTGACGAATAATTTCAAAATAAACGGCTTCAGTTATATCTAATTTTCGAGCTTTTTCAATCTGCAATAATTCTCCTTCACTCATTTCTCTAACAGCAACAGATATCAATTTTAAAATATCAAAATCATCATTATCAATAGAAAGCAATAATCCTTTTGAAAGTAAAAAATCGCCAACCAAAACCGCAATTTTATTTTTCCATAGTGCATTTATAGAGAAAAAACCTCTTCTTCTATTGCTATCGTCCACCACATCATCGTGCACTAAAGTTGCTGTATGAATTAACTCAATAATGGATGCTCCTCGGTAAGTACGCTCGTTAAATTTTCCATTAGAAACCATTTTTGCTACTAAAAAAACAAACATCGGGCGCATTTGTTTTCCTTTTCTTCTAACAATATAATGGGCTATTCTATTAAGTAATGGAACTTTGGTTGTCATTGCCTCTCTGAATTTACTTTCAAAGAGTTCCATTTCAACTGAAATAGGTTGTTTTATTTGTTCTATTGGCTTCATTAAGTCTCCAAAAATACTAAAAAAAAGATACTTTTATTAACTTTTATTTGCTAATTGACCACAAGCTGCATCAATATCTTTTCCTCTACTTCTTCTTACATTAACAATAATATCATTCATTTCTAAATTACTAATATAATTATTAATAGATTTTGCACTGGCTTGCTGAAATTCGTCGTCGTCAATTGGGTTATATTCTATTAAATTTACCTTACAAGGCACATGTTTACAAAATTTAACTAAAGCATTAATAGATTCTTTATCATCATTTATTCCATCCCAAACAACATATTCATAAGTTATTCTTCTATTAGTTTTTGTATACCAATATTGTAAAGCTTCTTTTAAATCTTGTAAAGGAAATGTTGCATTAAATGGCATTATTTTAGTACGAATTTCATCAATTGCAGAATGCAAAGAAACTGCTAGATTAAATTTTACTTCATCGTCTGCTAATTTTTTAATCATTTTTGGCACTCCAGAAGTGGAAACCGTAATTCTGGTTGGCGACATGCCTAACCCTTCAGGAGATGTGATTTTTTCAATAGCTTTTAATACATTATTGTAATTCATTAAAGGCTCACCCATTCCCATAAATACAATATTTGACAATTTATGGTGGTAATACAATAAACTTTCTTTATTAATTGCTGCAACCTGATCATAAATTTCATCAGGATTTAAATTACGCATTTTTTTTAAACGTGCTGTTGCACAAAATTTACAATCTAACGTGCAACCAACTTGACTTGAAACGCAAGCTGTTGTTCTAGAATCCGTTGGAATTAAAACCGATTCCACAATTAACCCATCATGCAATTTTATGGCGTTTTTAACGGTGCCATCATTACTACGTTGCATTTTATCTACTTCAATATGGTTGATTACAAAATTATCCAACAACATTTGACGGGTTTCTTTTGAAAGATTAGTCATTTCTTCAAAAGAATACGCATTTTTAATCCATAACCATTCATAAACCTGATTTCCTCTAAAAGCTTTATCTCCTTCAGCAACAAAAAAATTGCGAAGTTGTTCTTTAGTTAAGGCACGAATATCTTTTTTTTTATTCATATTAAAATCGGGTTTATAAAATTATTCCCGCCAAGGCGGGAATAAAATTTTTAAAATATTTTAAGCAACTAAATTATTAGCATGGCATCGCCATAAGAATAAAACTTATATTTTTCTTTTATTGCTTCTTTATAGGCTTCCATTAAAAAATCGTACCCTGCAAAAGCAGCGGTCATCATCATTAATGTAGATTTTGGAGTATGGAAATTAGTAATCATACAATTTGCTATACTAAACTCATAAGGGGTAAAAATAAATTTATTAGTCCAGCCGTCATATGTATTTAAATGATGATTTGATGAAACTGCACTTTCTAAAGATCTCATAACTGTAGTACCCACAGAACAAATTCGTCTTTTAGAATCAATTGCATCGTTTACAATTTTTGCGGTTTCAGCGGTTATTACTGATTTTTCAGAATCCATTTTGTGTTTAGATAAATCTTCTACCTCAACACCACTAAAAGTTCCTAAACCAACATGTAAAGTAACTTCTGCAAAGTCAATTCCTTTTATTTCTAAACGTTTCATTAAATGTTTAGAAAAATGCAAACCTGCAGTTGGTGCTGCAACAGCTCCTTCGTATTTTGCATAAATAGTTTGATAACGTTCTTCATCAGAAGGTTGGACTTCTCTTTTAATATATTTTGGAAGTGGCGTTTCTCCTAATTCCTGTAATTTTTTTCTAAATTCTTCGTAAGAACCGTCATATAAAAAACGTAAAGTTCTACCTCTTGAAGTAGTGTTATCAATAACCTCAGCAACTAAACTTTCATCTTCTCCAAAAAATAATTTATTACCAATTCTAATTTTACGAGCAGGATCTACTAAAACATCCCACAATCTACTTTCCGCATTTAATTCTCTCAATAAAAAAACTTCAATTCTAGCTCCAGTTTTTTCTTTTTCACCAAACATACGAGCAGGAAAAACTTTAGTATTGTTTAAAACCATTAAATCTCCTTCATCAAAATAATCAATTAAATCTTTAAACAATTTATGTTCAATAGTATGTTCTTTTCTATTCAAAACCATTAAACGTGCTTCATCTCTATGCTCAGCAGGATATTCTGCCAGTAATTCCTCTGGCAAATCAAATTTATAATGTGATAACTTCATGTATTTTTTTTAAAGAATGAGCGCAAATATACAACTTCAACATAGGGGTTGTCAAGTGTTTAGGCATTTAAAATTTATTTAATTGAAAATTAACTTGTTATTTTATCAAAATCCTGCCAAAAATTAGGATACGATTTTGATACTACTTCTGGGTTTTCAATTTGTATTGGAACCTTTACTGCTAAAGGTGCAAACGCCATTGCCATTCTATGATCATGGTACGTTGCAATGCTAATATTCTCTTTTATTTCGGTTGATGGCTTTAAATATAAAGTTTCATCCGTTATAGTTATATCTCCTCCCAATTTTTCAATTTCGGTTTTAAGAGCTACTAACCTGTCGGTTTCCTTTATTTTTAAAGTATGAAGTCCAGTTAAAAAACATTCAAGCCCTAAACCAAAACAAGTTACTGCAATTGTTTGGGCAATATCTGGCGCACTTTTTAAATCTAAAACTATTGTTTGGTGTTTATTTATTGGGGATTGTTTGTTTAATAAAATTATGGTATTTTCCTTAAATATAGTTTCAACTCCTAATTGTTTATAAATATCTACTAAAACAGCATCACCTTGTAAACTGTTTTTTTTGTACGATGCTAATTGTATTTCAGAATTTTGTTTTAAAGCGACTAAACTATAAAAGTACGAAGCCGAACTCCAATCCGATTCTACTATAATTGCTTTATTATCTATTGTAAGTTGATGTAAAACAGTAATTATATTATCTTTCCAATTATATTTTATACCAAGTTTATGTAACAAACTAAGTGTCATTTTAATGTACGGAACCGAAGTTACTTTTCCTTTAAATTTTAATTTTAATCCACTTGGTAATTTTGGTGCAATTAACAATAAGGCTGAAATATATTGACTACTAACATTTCCTTGAATTTCAACAAAATCCCTAGTCAGCTTTTTCCCTGTAATTTTTAAAGGTGGATAACCCTCTTTTTCTACATATTGAATTTCTGCTCCTAAAAATATTAAAGCATCTACTAAAATTTTAATTGGCCGTTCTTTCATCCTATCAGAACCTGTCAAAATTACTTCCCTATTTTCTTGAACCGCAAAATATGCTGTTAAAAAACGCATAGCTGTTCCGGCATGACCAATATTTATTTCTTGTAAATTACTTTTTAATGCTTTTTTTAAAACAACAGAATCATCAGAAATAGAAGAATTTTTAATTTGTAAGTTTGGGTAAAACTGCTGTAAAATCAATAGTCTATTCGTTTCACTTTTAGAACCAGTAATTGGTATGTTTCCAGAAAAATTAGTCGAAATTTTATGTATTTTTTTTAAAGCCATAACTATTTGTAAAAACTCTCTAATTATTTCTTAATAAACTTATAATAACCAGCCATAAAAAGACCATAAGCAATTGCCATTAACAATAGTCGTAATAAATAATGTTGCCAATTACCATCAAAAAAATATTGCTTTAACATTATACTAAAACTTGAATTTTTTAGTATGGAAAAACCCGTTTCCATTATAAATATGAGAATAAAAAAAATGGTTGCAAAGCGTAAAACCAATCTAAAAAAAGGTTCGTTTTTTAATTTGTTCATTTTTTTAATTTAGGATTATTATGATGTCTATCATGATCACGATTGGTTTTAACATCCATTTTTTTATCAAATGCCGCTTGTAAATCAATCCCTGTTTGATTTGCCAAACATAATACTACAAAAACAACATCTGCTAATTCTTCGCCCAAATCTTTATTTTTATCGCTTTCTTTTTCACTTTGCTCTCCATAACGTCGAGCAATTATACGTGCAACTTCACCAACTTCTTCAGTAAGTTGTGCCATATTAGTGAGTTCATTAAAATAGCGAACGCCATGTTCTTTTATCCAAGCATCCACTATTAATTGTGAGTTTTTAATATTCATAAGGTTTTATTTTCTAACTATTTCCAAAGATAAAAACTTCTATCTATTTAGTTAGTGTTCAAATACTTTAAAAATTCTTCTCTTGAAATTTCATCGGCACCTAAACTTGCTAAATGATTATTATAAACTTGGCAATCAATCAAGGTATAATTTTCTTTTTCTAATTTTTGAGTTAAGTAAATAAATGCCAATTTTGATGCGTTACTTACTTTGCTAAACATACTTTCGCCGCAAAAAACAGTTCCTAAATCAATTCCGTACAAACCACCAACTAATTCATTCTCTAACCAAACTTCTACGGATTTTGCAATTCCCTTTTTATGAAGTTTAATATAGGCTTCTTCCATTTTATCGGTAATCCAAGTTTGCCCTTGATCTGCTGCTCTAAAAATGTGTTTACAATTAAATATTACTTCCTCAAAATTTTGATTAAAAGTTATGGTAAATTCTTGTTTCCGAATAATTTGCCGCATACTTTTTGATATTTTTAAGTTCTTAGGAAACAATATCATTCTTGGATCTGGACTATACCAAATAATTGGCTCTCCTTGATTATACCACGGGAAAATGCCACTTTTATAAGCTAACAACAATCTTTCAACCGATAAATCGCCTCCAATAGCCAAAACACCATTTTTATCGGCAAGTTCAACAGCAGGAAAAACAAGTTTGTCAGTTAACAAAAACATAGGTTAAATTTACAGTAATCTTAGAACAAAAAAAAGAGAAAAGCTATAGCTTTTCTCTTAAATATTTTTAGTTACACAACAATTAAAAAGGTAAATCGTCTGGTTCGTTTTCTTCTAAATTATTGGTGGTTTCAAAATTTTCAACTGGCGCCATTGGAGGCACTTCATTTGAATTTTCAGCTTGTAAATTTTCAATTCTCCAACCTTGAATAGCATTAAAATAAACTGCTTCTCCCTGAGGGTTTATCCATTCTCTGCCAGTTAAATTAATGGATATTTTAACATCTTGTTCTGGTTGATAATTATTTAACAAATCACATTTATCTTGCACAAATTCAATCTTAAGCATTTGTGGATATTGGTCATTTGTAGTTAATACCATTTCTCTTTTTCTAAAACCGCTTGCTCCAAAAGTTTTAGTTTCTTCAATTTTTTTAATTTTCCCTGTAACTTCCATTTTTTACTTTATTATTCCATTAAAAGCACTTTCCAAGCGCTTATTACATCATTTTTTGCTAAAAAAGCTTTGGCAAATGTATGTTTTTTTACCTTATTTTCAATTACAAATTCGGCATGTTCTTTCGCAAACTTATTAACATCCTTAGTTTTAGGTAAGCTTTCTACATTTCCTAACATTCCTAAATCATTCCCTGTTAAAACAGCACTATTTCTTATTTCCAAAGGAATATTATCTACACCTATTCCTAAATTTGATAAAGGTTTAGGAATTTCAAAAAAACCATCTTTAGCTCTTGAATAAAAACTTCCTCCTGCTCTTGCAACTAAATCTAATTTTTGCTGATTTATAGTTTCATCTTCGTTTAAAAATTCTTTATGAATATGAAGCTTAACCACTTCGCAAATAACCAAGTTTCCTGCACCGCCTTCCTTACCTAAGGCTACAATTTCCTTTACTTTACATTCAAATTGAACAGGAGATTCTGCAACTCTAAAAGGTTTTACTACATCAGAAGCTAACATTTTTAATCCTGCTTTTTCAAATTCATTAACTCCTTTTGCATACTCGGTACTTGCTAATGACATTTGTTGAACCATTGCATAATTAACCACATTAATAACTACTTCTTTTGTTTCTAACACATTTTCTAAAGTGTGTTTAGTCGTATTATTTCTAACTCTTCTTGCAGGAGAAAAAATTAAAATTGGCGGATTAGCACTAAATACATTAAAAAAACTAAATGGAGATAAATTTGAATTTCCTTTAGCATCCGTAGTACTGGCAAAAGCAATTGGTCTTGGTGCAATTGCACTTAACAAATAACTATGTAATTTAGTTGTGGATATTTCTGACGGATTAATACTTAGCATTATTTTTTATTTTCAACAAAAGTAATTAAATACAACTTAAAATAATAACGGTAATATTTTTTAGTTATAGTAACACATTCTATATTTGAATAATGGCTTCACAACAATACACCAAAATAATTAGAGTACTGGTAATTTTTGCTTCGTTTATTATTGTTTCTCTCATATTATGGAACACCTATTCTTTTTTTCAAAAATTTAAAAAGGAAGAACGTTCTAAAATAGAAGTTTTAGCAATGGCTTATAAACGGTTAAATATTCTAGATTTAACAGCGGATATAACTTTGGAATATAAAATAATTGGAAATAACCACAATATTCCTATGTTAATTACCACCGAAAAAGGAAAAATTACAGAATGGTCAAATTTAGATGCTAATAAAGTTAAACAGCCCAACTACTTAAAAGAACAGTTGGCTTTAATGAAAAGTCAAAATGTTCCAATTGTGGTTACTTATAAAGATAAAATTAAAAATCAAACAATACGTCTTTATATTTATTACCGAGATTCCGATTTACTTACCAAACTTAAATATTATCCTATTGCTTTAATTTTAATTTTAGTGCTTTTTACAAGTGCCATTTATTTATTTTTTAAATCGACTAAAGTTGCTGAGCAAAACAAACTTTGGACCGGAATGGCTAAAGAAACTGCTCATCAAATAGGAACTCCTTTGTCTTCATTATTAGGTTGGATTGAAATTTTACGATTAGAAAATACAGATGAAAATACTATTCAAGAAATTGAAAAAGATGTTACACGTTTAGAAACTATTGCTGAACGGTTTTCTAAAATTGGCTCTGTTCCTGAAGTTAAAAAGAAAAACCTTGTGGAAACAACCAAAAATGCCTTTTCCTATTTAAAAGCTAGAAGCTCAAAACAAGTTCATTTTAATTTTAACAGTAGTTCTCCAATTATTTATGCTAATATTAATGAACAATTATTTAGTTGGGTAATTGAAAATTTAGTGAAAAATGCTATTGATGCTATGGAAGGTAAAGGCGAAATATATTTAACTATTAATGAAACCATTAAAAATATACAAATATGTATAAAAGATACAGGAAAAGGAATTCCTAAAAAATTACAACAAAAAATATTTTCTCCAGGATTTACTACTAAAAAAAGAGGTTGGGGTTTAGGATTATCTTTAGCCAAACGAATTATAGAAGATTACCATAATGGAAAAATTCAAGTATCTAATTCAAAAGTAAATAAAGGAACTACTTTTGAAATTTTATTAAAAAAATAGTTATAAATTATCCGATATTGCTTTGGCAATAGCTTTAAATTCTTCGACATTTAGTTTTACTTTTTTTGTAAACTGAATATCTTCCATAGCATTTAAAGGAATTAAATGTACGTGCACATGTGGCACTTCTAATCCAATAACCGCCATACCAATCCTATCACATGCTATAACTTTTTTTTGAGCAATCGCAATTTTTCTTGAAAAACGCATTAACCCATTATACAATTCTTCTTCTAAATCAAAAATGCGGTTTGCTTCTTTTTTTGGAACAACTAAAGTATGCCCTTTTGCATTTGGATTAATATCTAAAAAAGCATAAAAATCTTTATTTTCTGCAACTTTATAAGAAGGGATTTCTCCTTTTATTATTTTAGTAAATATGGTACTCATAATATCTGTTTTAATCAAAATTAAAAAACCCTTTTCAATAATCAAACTGAAAAGGGTTTATTTCATTTTTTAAATTTATTTACGCCCTTGAAATATCTACAATTTCAAACTTCATAATACCACTTGGCACTTGAATTTCGGCAATATCACCAACTTTTTTACCTAACAAACCTTTTCCAATAGGTGAATTAACAGATAATTTACCCTCTTTAATATTGGTTTCAGAATCTGCAACCAAAGTATAGGTAAATTCCATTTTGTTAGCTACATTTTTAATTTTCACTATAGAATGAATTAAAACTTTTGAAGTATCTAGTAATGATTCATCCAAAATACGAGCATTAGAAACAACTTCTTTCAATTTCGCTATTTTTAATTCTAACAAAGATTGTTCTTCCTTTGCAGCATGATATTCGGCATTTTCACTCAAATCTCCTTTATCACGTGCTTCACCAATTGCATTGCTTACTCTTGGGCGCTCTACATGTTCTAAATGATCTAACTCTTTCCTTAGTTTTTTCATTCCTTCCACAGAATAATATGAAATTTCACTCATAACTTATCATTTTAATAAAATACAAAAATCTCAAAACTGAAACCAGAATGAGATTTAGCACAAATGTACAAAATAATTGTAAATTGCAACCGTTAATCCAATAATACTACTTATATAACTATGCGAAAGTTTCTTTTATTGTTATTAATTTCTTCTTTTTTATCATGCGAAAAAAATGATACAAATGATATTTTACCAAACATTGAGGTTAACGTTGTTTTAGATTTAAATTTACCTCAATATGTTGAACTAAAAATACCTAGTAATTGGGTTTATGTACAAGGTGGATTAAAAGGAATTATTATACAAAATACTGGAATTGGAAATCCACATTACAAAGCCTTTGAAAGAGCTTGCCCAAATAATGATTGTGTTACTCCTATGAATTTTGATGGAAGTTTAAAATTAAAATGCACTTGCGACAATAGTGAATACAGCATTATTGATGGCTCTCCTCAAACGTCAGGAAATAATCATTTTGCAAGAGAATACAAAGTAAATCAGGTAAATGAAAATACTTTAATAATTACCAATTATTAATTTTTTATATCCACAAGATTGTTATTTTTGTAAAAAAAACACAACTAAAAAACAAAAAAATGAGTAAAGTAGGTATTATTATGGGAAGCACTTCGGATTTTCCAATTATGAAACAAGCCGTTGAAATATTAAATGATTTTGGAATTGAAACAGAAATTGATGTAATTTCAGCACATAGAGCTCCAGAAAAATTATTTAACTACGCTAAAAATGCACATACCAAAGGGTTTAATGTTATTATTGCTGGTGCCGGTGGCGCAGCACATTTACCTGGTGTAGTGGCTGGTTTAAGTCCGTTACCTGTAATTGGCGTTCCTATAAAATCAACCAATTCTATTGACGGTTGGGATTCTATTTTATCTATACTTCAAATGCCTAGTGGCGTACCTGTTGCAACCGTTGCCCTTGATGGCGCAAAAAATGCCGGCATTTTAGCCGCTCAAATTATAGGTAGCACTAACAAAAATATACAGGATAAAGTTATTGGGTTTAAGGAAGCTTTAAAAAATAAAGTTATTCAAGCTAATATTGACCTAAAAAACAGTTTATAAAAGAACTGTTTTTTTAGGTAACACTTTTTCGCCTTTTTTATTTTTAAAACTAAATCCCTCTATTAAGGTATTTATTTTTAGTCTTTTAACTTTTTTTAATTCTTTTGTTGGAGTTTCAATCATCATTATTAATCTAATTTAGGTACGCTTTTAACGCATTGTAATTATAAATAGTATAAACTTTAACACTATTTGTTCTATTAATTAAGACATCATTTAACAAAAAAAGTCACATCATAATAATATATTTGTCTTCTAAATACTAATAAGTTTTACTCATGACCAATCCATTATTACAAAATTTCGATACTCCTTTTAATACTGCTCCATTTTCTAAAATTAAAAATGAGCATTTTAAACCTGCATTTATAAAAGCTATAAAAATTGCTACAACTGAAATTGATTCTATTTGTAATAACCCAAAAGTTCCAACTTTTGAAAACACTATTGAGGCTTTAGATTTTAGTGGAGACACTCTAACAAGAATTTCTAGTGTTTTTTTTAATTTAAATAGCGCAGAAACTTCGGACGAAATTCAAAAAATTGCACAAGAAGTTTCTCCTTTATTAACTAAATTTTCTAATGATATTACTTTAAATGAAAAATTATTTAAACGTGTTCAATTAGTTTATGATATAAAAGATGAATTAAATTTAACCAAAGAACAAGATACTTTACTTACTAATAAGTATAAAAGTTTTGTTAGAAATGGTGCAAATTTAAATGTAAAAGATAAAGAAGTATTAAGAAAAATAGACACAAAATTAGCCAAAGTAAAATTAAAATTCGGCGAAAATGTATTAGCTGAAACCAATGCTTTTGAACTTCATATTACTAATAAGGAAGAATTAGTAGGTTTACCAGAAACCAGTTTAGAACTTGCAGAAGCCACCGCCAAACAACGCAATAAAAAAGGTTGGGTTTTTACTTTAAACTACCCAAGCTACATTCCTTTTATGACTTATGCGGAAAACCGAAGCTTAAGAAAAAAAATGGCAATAGCTTTTGGAGCTAAAGCTTTCCAAAACAATAAAAATGATAATCAAAAAAATGTATTATCTATTACAAACCTTCGATATAAAAGAGCAAATTTATTAGGTTATAAAACGCATTCTCATTTTGTTTTAGAAGAACGAATGGCAGAAACACCATTAAATGTTACTAATTTTTTAAATGACTTATTAGAAAAAGCAACTCCTGCAGCAAAAAAAGAATTTAAAAGCCTTTCTGATTTTGCTAAAAAAGACGGCATAAAACAGCTTGAAAAATGGGATAGTGCATTTTATTCAGAGAAACTTAAAAAACAATTATTTGATTTAGATCAAGAGGTTTTAAAACCATACTTTAAATTAGAAAACGTTATTGATGGTGTATTTACCGTTGCAAATAAATTATATGATTTAAATTTTGAAGAAATCTTCAATATAGATACGTATCATAAAGATGTAAAAACCTATAAAGTTACCGACAAATCTTCTAATTTTATAGCTATCTTTTATGCAGACTTTTTTCCAAGAAAAGGAAAGCGCGGTGGAGCTTGGATGACCTCTTTTAAAAATCAATGGATTAAAAATAACAAAAATTCAAGACCTCATATTTCTATTGTTTGTAATTTTACTAAACCCACAAAAACAAAACCTTCCTTATTAACCTTTAATGAAGTTACTACCTTATTTCATGAATTTGGTCACTCGTTACATGGTATGCTTGCAAACACAACCTACCAAAGTTTATCTGGAACCAGTGTATATTGGGATTTTGTTGAATTACCAAGCCAACTTCTTGAAAACTGGTGTTATGAAAAAGAAACTTTACAGTTATTTGCCAAACATTATAAAACCGGCAAATTAATTCCTATGAAATTAATAAAAAAGATAAAGGAATCTGCCAACTTTTTAGAAGGAATGCAAACCTTACGCCAGTTAAGTTTTGGTATTTTAGATTTGAAATGGCATACCACAGATCCAAATAAAATTAATTCAGTTAAAGAATTTGAAACTGAAGCTTTTAAAAACACACAACTTTTTCCTGATGTAAAAGAAAATTGTATGAGTACCTCTTTTTCCCATATTTTTCAAGGAGGATATTCTTCTGGATATTATTCTTACAAATGGGCAGAGGTTTTAGATGCAGATGCATTTACTTATTTTTTAGAAAAAGGAATTTTTAATTCAGAAGTCGCACAAAAATTTAAAACCACTATTTTAGAAAAAGGTGGAACTGAAAAACCAATGGATTTATATTTAAAATTTAGAGGAAAAAAACCTACAAATAATGCACTTTTAAAACGTGCTGGTTTAATAAAATAATATAAAAAACTTACCGTTTTTGCAGAAATCATGTCAGAATCTGCATTTTTTAAGCCATTTTAAAACCATAAAATGCACGTTTTCAATAATAAACGGTAAGTTTTTTATATTTATTATGCTATTTTCATTTAACAAAACGCTTGTTTTATCACTTGTTTAGCTTATTTTATTAAATAAACAGTAAGTTTTTTCATGTTTATCTTGGTCGTTTAAAATATTTTCATACCTTAGTAGTGTTAAAAATCACTAACCCCTGACAATTTTAACATTGTATGAATTTTAATTTTAGACATATCGTCAGCTTAACCAACCAAACCCCACTGGTTAAAAAACCTAAAAAATCATCAAGCTTGTTTTCAACACAAAATACGCTTGATGATTTTTATTTAACTACTAAAACCCCAAAACCCAATTATATAATAATTTTAAATAATAGTATTTTTAGTAAGAATGGTGATTCAGTTGTGGTTACGTAATAATCCTATTTGCTAGTTATAAATTATACGTAATCACTCTGAATTAACTAAACCCTAAAAAAATTCAACCCCTAAACCCCTCTAAAATGAAACCTTTAACCTTAAAACTTTCCTTACTAGTTTTCTTGAGTTTTGTTTTATTTTCTTGCTCAAAAGAAGATGATGGCATTTATCTTAATGAAACTACAGAAATCATTAATAAAAATGTAACCTATTCTAAAATTGAGAATGACATTTTAGATTTAGTAAATACACATAGAAATAGTATTGGAATACCAACATTAACTAAAATGAACATAGTTTCAGGTGTTGCAGATGGCCATACAGAATACATGATTGAAACTGGTCAAATTAGCCATGATAATTTTGATGAAAGAGCTCAAGAATTAATGGATAATGCTGGTGCAAAATCCGTTGGAGAAAATGTAGCTTATGGTTATACAACTGCAGAAAGCGTAGTAAAAAGTTGGTTAAAAAGCCCAGAACACAAAGCAATAATTGAAAATCCTCACTTTACTCATTTTGGCATTTCCACTGAAGCAAATAGCGACGGAAGAAACTTTTTTACCCAAATGTTTATAAAAAAATAATTCAACCCTAAAATCCATTCTAATATGAAATCGTCATCCCCTTTAAAAAATAATCAGAAGACTCATTTTAAAGTAATCAAAAATACTAAAAAAGCAATGCAAAAAGAATCTAAAAAATTATACATAAATACTTTAGCTCCAGACTTTAGCTATTTAGATAAAATAGGCAAATTAATTAAGCCGAAAAAATGCATCATGCTATAAAATATACAACTGCCCCACAGCTGTAGTTAAGAAGTAAAATAAATTACCTCTTAGCAATAATAAAAGCTTATTTAACCAAATAAAATACTACACCCACAGTAGTTGTTTTATTTACAAGGTTAAATAAGTTTTTATTTTTATTTAAATTTAAAAAGGAATAGGATAAAAATTATCCTATTTTTGTTTTTTTAACTCTAACTTTTAAAAATGAAATCATTTGACGTAGCCGTTATCGGCTCAGGACCTGGAGGATATGTTGCAGCCATTAGATGCGCTCAACTTGGTTTAAAAACTGCCATTATTGAAAAATATAACACTTTAGGAGGAACCTGCCTTAATGTAGGATGCATTCCTTCCAAGGCACTTTTAGACTCTTCTCATCATTATTATGATGCCGTAAAACATTTTAAAACCCATGGCATTGAAACTGGCGAATTAAAAGTGAATTTTGAACAAATGATTACTCGCAAAAATGAAGTAGTTGCTCAAACATCTGGCGGAATTAATTTTTTAATGGATAAAAATAAAGTAACCATGTTTCAAGGAGTAGGAAGTTTTATAGACACTACTCACCTATCTATTTTAAAAAGTGACGACTCTTCAGAAGAAATTGAAGCTAAAAATATTATTATCGCAACTGGCTCAAAACCAGCGAGCTTACCTTTTATTAAAATAGATAAAAAACGAGTTATTACCTCAACCGAGGCATTAAGTTTAAAAGAAATTCCTAAACATTTAATGGTAATTGGCGGTGGAGTTATTGGTTTAGAACTTGGCTCTGTTTATAACAGATTAGGATCTAAAGTGTCTATAATTGAATTTATGCCAACCATAATTCCTGGAATGGATGCTATGCTGGCAAAAGAGTTACAAAAATCTTTAAAAAAGCAAGGTGTAAAATTTTATACAAGCCACAAAGTTACTTCTGTTAAAAACACTGGCAATGAAGTAAAAATAATTGCAGACGATAAAAAAGGAAATCCTGCAGAATTTATTGGAGATTATTCGTTGATTTCTGTTGGAAGAAAACCTTATACTGCTGGTTTAGGACTAGAAAATGTTCAAATTAAAGTTACCGACCGTGGTCAGATTGAAACTAATACAAATCTCCAAACTAATATTTCTAACATTTATGCAATTGGCGATGTAGTTAAAGGCGCCATGTTAGCACATAAAGCAGAAGAAGAAGGAACAATGGTTGCAGAAATTATTGCAGGTCAAAAACCTCATATTAATTATAATTTAATTCCAGGTGTTGTTTATACATGGCCAGAAGTTGCTGCTGTTGGAAAAACCGAAGAACAACTTAAAACAGAAGGAATAAATTATAATGTAGGTACTTTTGCTATGCGTGCTTTAGGTAGAGCAAGAGCTAGTATGGATATTGATGGGCAAATTAAAGTTTTGGCAGATGCAAAAACTGATGAAATTTTAGGCGTTCATATGATTGGAGCTAGAGCTGCTGATATGATTGCTGAGGCTGTAATTGCAATGGAATTTAGAGCCTCTTCAGAAGATATTGCTCGCTCTTCTCATGCGCATCCTACCTACACAGAAGCCTTTAAAGAAGCATGTTTAGATGTGGCTAACAGAGCAATTCATAGTTAAAGCACCTAAATACAAATAGATGATTTAATATCTGTATACAATTATAAAAAGGCCTTCTAAAAAGTGAAGTTCTCTGTCATATTGAGCTTGTTGAAATATTTTAACTAACGGACATCAAAGTCAACTTCGACAAGCTCAGTTTGACAAAATGAAATTTATACCATTTTTAAACAGACTTTTTTTTTATTTTTGCACCAATGCAACGAACCAGCCATCAAATTCAGCTTACTAATATTACTGAATTTAAATTGCAGCTTTTACAATGGGCACAGCAATTTAAAACCGCTGTTTGGCTAGACAGCAATAATTACCCACAAAAACACAGTAATTACGACGCTGTTTTGGCGGTTGAATCCGAAACCGAACTCTCTGTTAATTACCAAAATGCTTTTAAAAAACTAAAAACATACCAAACAACCTGCAGCGATTATATTTTTGGCTATTTAGGTTACGATTTAAAAAATGATATTGAAAATTTAAGTTCCAACAATTTTGATGGTTTAGACTTTCCTGATTTATTTTTTTTTCAACCTAAAAAGATTTTTTTTGTTAAGGATAAAACACTTATAATAAGCTATTTAAAAAAATATAAAAAAGAAATAACAAGCGATTTAAAAAATATAAAAAACACTAAAATTAATCGTAAAACATCTAATTCTGATTTAAAAATAAAACTTAGAATACATAAAGATGCTTACTTTAATAAATTACAAAAAATATTAAACCATATTCATCGTGGTGACATATATGAAGCTAATTTTTGTCAAGAATTTTACAGTGAAAATGCTTTAATAAATCCGCTAAAAGTATTTAAAAATTTAAACGAAATTTCAAAACCTCCTTTTGCAACTTTCTTAAAATTTAACCACAATTATTTACTTTCTGCTTCCCCAGAAAGATATTTAAAAAAAGAAGAAAACACGATTATTTCTCAGCCAATTAAAGGTACTGCAAAAAGGGCTAATACCTTAGATGAAGACAAAATTTTAATTAACGAGCTTGTGCAAAACCCTAAAGAAATAGCTGAAAACATAATGATTGTAGATTTAGTTAGAAACGATTTATCTACAGTTGCTGCTAAAGGAACCGTAAAAGTCGATGAACTTTGTAAAGTGTATAGTTTTAAACAAGTGCATCAATTAATTTCAACCATATCTTGTTCCGTTAAAAATGTGCATCCTGTAGATATTATTAAAAAAACTTTTCCTATGGGAAGTATGACTGGCGCTCCTAAAATAGCAGCTATGAAAATTATTGAAGACCTTGAAGAAACTAAACGAAGTTTATATTCTGGAGCGGTTGGCTATATAACCCCAAATAACAATTTCGATTTTAATGTAATTATTAGAAGTATTTTATATAATGAAGACAAACAATATGTTTCTTATTCCGTTGGCGGAGCAATTACTTCAAAATCTACTGCCGAAGAAGAATATGACGAATGTTTATTAAAAGCAAAAGCAATGAAACAAGTTTTGTTAAACAACAAATAATTATCTTTACAAAATGCTAACAAAATTGCAACAACATATTACTACCAATTTACCATTTTTAACTAATAAAAAATTATTAATCACTATATCTGGCGGTATTGACAGCGTAGTTTTAACTAATTTATTACATAAATTAAATTTAAATATTTCTCTTGCTCACTGTAATTTTAAATTACGAGGAAAAGATAGTTTTAAAGATGCATTATTTGTAAAAAACTTATCTCAGAGATTAAACATTCCTCTTTTTACTATTGAATTTGAAACAGAAAAATATGCTGCAAAACATAAAATTTCTATCCAAATGGCTGCACGAGATTTGCGTTATAATTGGTTTCAAAAAATAAGTGAAGATCAAAATTTCGATTATGTTTTAACCGCACATCATTTAGACGACGTTTTAGAAACTTTTATAATTAATTTAACTCGTGGAACAGGTTTAAACGGATTAACTGGCATTCCAGAAAAAAACGGAAACATTGTGCGTCCTTTACTTCCTTTTTCTAGAAACGATATTTTGATTTACGCTGCCAAAAACAAGTTAACATGGAGAGAAGACAAAAGTAATTCCTCTATAAAATATGTTCGAAATAAAATTCGCCATAAAGTAATTCCGGTATTAAAAGAATTAAATCCTAACTTATTAAATTCGTTTGAAAACACTTTAAACCATTTAAAAGGAAGTCAACAAATTAGCCAAGAATACATTAACAAAATTTATAAAAAATTAGCAGTAAAAAAAGATAATAAATTAATTTTTAACATTAAAAAACTTCAAAAATTAAGCAATCCAAAAGTGTATTTATACGAGCTTTTAAGCAAATATGGATTTACTGAATTTGAAGATATAGAAGCATTATTAACTGCCCAAAGTGGTAAACAGGTTTTTAGCAAAACGCATCAATTATTAAAAGATAGAGAGGTTTTAATTTTAACTGAAATTAAAAATAATGAAATGTCGTTATCTTATAAAATATCAGAAAATACTAAAAAAATAAAGGAGCCAATATCTTTGAAATTTGAAAAAATAGATATTCCTTTTGATAGCAAATCTCATCAAAATAAAATTTTAGAAGAAATATTATTAGATGATAAAAACACCATTTCTATAGATTATGATAAAATTACCTTCCCTTTAACTATTAGAAAATGGCAAAAAGGAGATTATTTTTATCCAATAGGACTGAACGGTAAAAAGAAACTTAGTAAATTTTTTAAAGATGAAAAATTAGCGATTACTGAGAAACAAAACACTTGGCTATTATGTTCAAACCAACAAATAATTTGGGTAATAGGCTACAGATTAGATAATCGGTTTAAAGTTTCAAAAACTACTTCTACAATTTTAAAATTAAAATTGTGATTTTTTTTACTTAATTTAATCCAATAAATCGTTTTCGTTAAATTTAAAAGTAACCAGTAACTGTTTATATTAGGTTTTGTATATTTCATTTTTAAAAAACAAACTATGCATCAGGCACCAAAATTAACAAGGTTTAATGAAAATGTAATGGCAAAATACCAAATTTACAATGGTATTTTTATGACTTTACCTTTTGATACTATTTCTAAAACTGGCGTATTACTACCATTATTTCATTCCGTTTGTAAAAAAGGTTTTGCAAATAAAAACAATCCAAAAGAAATTGTAGAATCCTTTTTTAACAACTATCAAGATAATCCTTCTGAAGAAAAAAGAATAAAATTATTATTCCGTTTTATACAATATATTGAACGTCAAGTAGTGCTTTTTGATGCCATTGAAGATGCCGCATTTCCTATTGTAAATAATATGGATGGTGTTGGTACTTTACGTAATAGTAAAGAAATTGCCACTGCAGAAAACAAGTGGGAAGACCTACAAAAGCATCTGCAAAAATTTAAGATTAGATTGGTGTTAACGGCACATCCAACACAATTTTATCCTGGAACAGTATTGGGAATTATAACGGATTTAACCGAAGCAATTAAAAATAATGATTTACTGCAAATTAATCAGTTACTTGCACAACTAGGTAAAACCCCATTTTTTAAACACACAAAACCATCTCCTTTTGATGAAGCTGTTAATTTAGTATGGTACTTAGAAAATGTTTTTTACCACTCTGCATCGGTAGTTTATAATTACATTCAAAGTAATATTTTAAATTACAAACCAAATGCTAACGAAATAATAAATTTAGGATTTTGGCCAGGTGGCGATAGAGATGGAAATCCGTTTGTTACTACAGAAATTACATTAAAAGTTGCGGAAAGATTAAAACAATCTGTACTTAGAAATTATTATAGAGATTTACGGAAATTGAAACGTCATTTAACTTTTGAAGGAATTGAAGAAATTATTTCCGATTTAACAATAAATATATTTGATAACAGTGTAAATACACAATTAAATACTTTAATTTCTTTACCTTATTTTAAGAAAAAACTTAAAACCATCAAAAATATTTTAATAGAAAATCACCAATCTCTTTATTTAAATGAAGTAGATGACCTAATTAATAAAGTTCACTTATTTGGCTACCATTTTGCTAGTTTAGATATTAGACAAGATAGTAGAGTACATCACAATGTTTTTGCCGATATGGTTACCACCTTACAAAAAAATGGTAGTACCATTTTTAAAGATAATTATTTAGATCTTTCAGAAAAAGAACAAATAAATATCTTATCTAATTTATCAGAAAAAATAGATATATCTATTTTTAAAAATGAAATGGTTAAAAAAACTTTAGGATCTATTGAGGCAATAAAAACTATTCAGCAAAAAAACGGAGAACTTGGCTCAAACCGATACATTATTAGCAATAATCAAACCGCTTTAAATGTAATGGAAACCTTTGCAATGTTTAAATTATCTGGATTTGGCAAAAAGTTACCGGTAGATATTGTTCCTCTTTTTGAAACTGTGGAAGATTTAAAAAATGCTGCAAGTGTAATGCAGCAATTATACAGCAATACCGCTTATAAAAACCATTTAAAAGATAGAAAAAACAAACAAACTATAATGTTAGGTTTTTCTGACGGAACAAAAGATGGCGGTTATTTAATGGCAAACTGGTCTATTTTTAAAGCAAAAGAAAGTTTAACTGAAATTTCTAGAGAATTCGGAATTACTGCATTATTTTTTGATGGTCGTGGTGGTCCGCCCGCTCGTGGAGGTGGAAAAACAAATAAATTTTATGCCTCGCTAGGTCCAACTATTGAAGATGAAGAAATTCAACTAACCGTTCAAGGTCAAACTATTAGCTCTAATTTTGGAACTTTAGAAGCCTCGCAGTTTAATATGGAACAATTATTAAGTGCAGGTATTTCAAATGATTTGTATAGCGATGTTAATAATAAAATGTCGGTACAAAACACAAAAATAATGAATGACTTGGCCGAAACTAGTTACCAAGCTTATGTGGATTTTAAAAATCATCCAAAATTTTTACCTTATTTAGAGCGTATGAGTACTCTAAAATATTACGCTAAAACTAATATTGGAAGCCGTCCTTCAAAACGATCAAAAACAGAAGGTTTAAATTTTGCCGATTTAAGAGCAATTCCTTTTGTAGGTTCGTGGAGTCAATTAAAACAAAACGTTCCTGGATTTTTTGGAGTTGGAACTGCTTTAAAAAAATACGAAGATAAAGGTGAGTTTGATAAACTTCAACAATTTTATAAGGAATCTGATTTTTTTAAAGCCTTAATAGGAAACAGTATGATGGCGCTTTCAAAATCATTTTTTGAATTAACTAAATACATGGAAAACGATGAAAAATTTGGTGATTTTTGGAAACTTATTTATCAAGAATATAAAACTTCTAAAAGGTTAATTTTAAAACTAGCAGGTTACACCAAACTTATGCAAAACAATCCGGTAGGTAAAGCATCCATTGATATGCGAGAGGAAATTGTTTTACCTTTATTAACCATCCAACAATTTGCATTGCTTAAAATTCAAGAACTTCAAAAAGAAAAAAATCCAAATACAGCAGCTATTAAAATTTATGAAAAAATGGTAACACGGTCTTTATTTGGTAATATTAACGCTAGCAGAAATTCCGCTTAACCATGAAAACAACCGATTTAAATCCTTCTGAATTTGCTCCCTTTTACAAAAACTATATTTATGATTTAGGAGAAGTTAATTTATTGAACATACTTAATGTTTCTCATCAAAATATTTTAAAAACACTAACTAACTTATCTGAAGAGAAATTAAACCATAGTTACGCTAAAGGCAAATGGACCATTAAAGAAATTTTACAGCATTTAATAGATGCTGAACGAATTTTAAGCTACAGAGCTTTGCGGTTTTCTAGAAACGACCAAACAGAAATTTCAGGTTATAATGAAGATTTTTATGTAGAAAATTCAAATGGAAAAACTCGCACAAAAGAAAATTTACTAAATGAATTTAATTTGGTACGGAATGCTACCATTGCATTGTTTAAAAGTTTTTCAGATGAAATGCTAACCAATATAGGTGTTGCTAATAATAGTAATATGAGTGTTAGAGCATTAGGTTTTATTATTGCTGGGCATCAAATGCATCATTTAAAAGTTATTAAAGAAAAATACCTTTAATCGTTCTTTTCTAAAAAGAAAATCTCATTTACATGTTTCTTAAATATTTTAGCAATTTTTAATGCTAAAACAGTGGAAGGCACGTACTTATTTAATTCCATAGCATTAATGGTTTGCCTGCTAACACCAATCATTTTCGCTAATTTAGCTTGGGTTAAGTTATGAACTGCTCGTTCTACTTTTAAATTATTCTTCATGTTGCAAACCTTTATTAGTTTTAAACAAAACATAATGAAATCTAATAATAAAAAAGATTAAAATAGTAAACATATTTACAATCATCACATTAAAAAATCCCATATCAAATACAAAAATCACTGCTAATAACAGCACCATATAATTAACGTAAGTTGCCCATATTAACGATTCCATTCTAATTTTGGTAATATATTCATCTTCATTCTTAGTTTTAGAAAAAGAAACTAAAATACCACCAACTATAATTAAAATAGCAGCAATTTCATCTGAAATATTATTTAATCCCCAACTAAAGTTTTTTGCGGAAGAAAAAGTGCTATCACTTCCAATTAAGGAAAAGACATGGAAATCCCATTTTGGAAATTCAAAATCATTTATCAGTAAAACTATTCCTAAAACCAGTCCAACACTAAACAAAACCCAACCAAAAGGTTTAAACCTATGCGAAAATAAATATCTTGATTTCATAATATAGATTATTTTATTTTTCAAATGTAAAGTTTATTTTACTTTTAGACAAATATTTTTTACTATTTATTTTTATACCATTTAAAATATTATATTTGAGGTTATCAAATATTTTACAAATTTTTATGCGTTTATTTAAAAAAATTCTATTTGGCTTAATACTTATTATTTCTTTTGTTCTTATAGGAATTTGGTGGTATTTTAATAGTTTAAAACCAACTTATGAGGGTAATTTATCTATAAATAACATTCAAAATGAAACCACAGTTTATTTTGACGATTATGGTATTCCACACATTTATGCCGAAAATCAAGAAGACGCCATGGTTGCATTAGGTTATGTACATGCTCAAGACAGGTTATTTCAAATGGAACTTATTAGAAGAATTGCTCCGGGAAGACTTTCTGAAATATTTGGAGAAAAAATGCTTAAAAATGATAAATTCTTCACAAGTTTGGGTATTGAACAAGCATCAGAAAAAGCAGTAAAAAACTTAGATAAAAACAGTGAATCCTACAAACTAACTTTGGCATATTTAAATGGTGTAAATCAATATATTAAAAATGGACCAACACCAATTGAGTTTTCTTTAATTGGAATAAAAAAAGAGCAATACACCATAAAAGATGTATATAATATTGCAGGTTATATGGCTTTTAGCTTTGCAATGGCACAAAAAACAGATCCTTTATTAACCATTTTAAAAAATAAGTTAGGAGATAATTATATAAACGATTTACCCTTAACTACTAGCTTAACCTCCACCATTAATAAAACCACCAAACAAGATATTAAAAATTATGAAGAAATGGTTGCAGATATTAATGAGGTTATGGAAAAAACACCTATTTCTCCATTTATTGGAAGTAATAGTTGGGTAGTTTCTGCAAAAAAATCAAGTACTAACCATGTTCTTTTTGCTAATGATCCGCACATAGCATATTCACAACCAGCTGTTTGGTATGAGGCATATATTTCGGTTCCAAATTTTGAAATGTATGGCTATTATATTGCCGGCGTTCCTTTTCCGTTATTAGGTCATAATAGAAATTATGCTTACGGATTAACCATGTTTGAAAATGATGATATTGATTTTTATAAAGAAAAAAACAATCCCAACAATAAAAATCAATATAAAACTCCTGCTGGTTATGCAGATTATAAAACTTTTACAAAAACTATAAAAGTAAAAGATGCAGATGATGTAACAATAGAAGTTAAAAATACACGCCACGGCCCAATAATGAATGGCAATGTAGACAATATTGCAGAAGGAAACCCTATTGCAATGCATTGGCTTTATACCCAACAAGATTTGCATATTTTAAAAGCCTTTTATACCCTTTCAAGAGCAACTAAAATGAGCGATGTAAAAAAAGGAGCTTCTCTAATTTCTGCGCCAGGTTTAAATATTATGTATGGAGATGCTAAAGGAAATATTGCTTGGTGGGCTTCAGCAAAACTGTATAAATTAAAATCAAATTCTAATAGAAAACTTATTTTAAACGGCGCTTCTGGAGAAGATGATATTGCAGAATATTTAGATTTTTCTAAAAATCCAATGGCAGAAAATCCATCTTGCAATTATGTGTATTCTGCCAACAATCAACCAGACAGCATTGCTAATATTTTATACCCTGGTTATTATGTACCTGAAGATAGAGCAAAACGTATTGTACAATTATTAAAACCAAAAAACGATTGGTCTAAACAAGATTTTGCTACTATGATAAATGACGTTACCTCATCGGTAACTCCAACAATATCAAAAGAATTAGCATCTATTATTCAGCAAGATTCCTTATCAAGTTCTGAACAAAAAGCATTAATCCTTCTTAAAAACTGGGATGGCTCTAATACCATTAAATCTATTGAGCCAACTATTTATAATAAATTTATTTATCAATATTTAAAAAATACTTTTGAAGATGAAATGGGAGCAAAAATGTTTACCCAATTTTTAAAAACTCATTTAGCTAAAAGAACCATCGCTTCTCAAATTAAAAAGAACAATTCCGTTTGGTGGGACAATATTTCCACTAAAACCATCAAGGAAAGTAGAGAAGACATCCTTTTAAAGTCCTTTAAAGAATCTGTTCAATTATTAAAAAAACAATTAGGAAATGATATAACTACTTGGCATTGGGGAAATGTTCAAACTTTAGAACATAAACATCCATTAGGAACCATATCTTATTTAAGAAAATATTTTGATGTTGGTCCTTTTCCTATTAATGGTGCTAAAGCTGTAATTAACAACAGAGGTTTTGATTACAACGACACCGGATCATATAACGTAATTGCCGGTCCATCTACCAGAAGAATTATTGATTTTTCGGATATTGAAAATAGCATAAGCATTTTGCCTACAGGAGAATCTGGTAATTTTTTAAGCAAACATTATAAAGATCAAGCAAAAATGTATAATGAAGGAAAATTTCGTAAAATGAAAATGAATAAAAAAGAAATTATATCTGTATCTACTAAACTAACTTTTTTACCAAAAAAATGAAAAATAGAATTACCATAAAACAAATTGCAAAAGCATTAAGTGTATCTATTTCTACCGTTTCAAAAGCACTTAACGATAGTTATGAAATTAGTGATGAAACCAAGAAAAAAATTAAGGAATATGCTAAATTTCATCATTATAAACCAAATACACTTGCCCTTAGTTTACAAAATAAAAAAACCAAAACTATCGGAATTCTTATTCCTAATATTTTAAGTCACTTTTTTGCAAAAGTTTTAAGTGGTATTGAAAAAGTAGCTACAGAACAAGGATATAATATTATAACTTGTATTACCAACGAATCTTATGAAAAAGAGAAACACACTATAGAAACGCTTTCTAATGGAACAATTGATGGGTTTATAGCTTGTATTTCTGAAGAAACATTAAAGCTTGGAAAATTTGACCACTTTAATTCTGTAATTGCAGAAGGTACTCCTGTTGTTTTATATGACAGAGTACATAAAGATGTTATTTGTGACAAAGTAGTTATTGACAATGTAAAAACTGCTTACAAAGCTACGCGATTTTTAATGCGTAGTAATTGTGAAAATATTGCGCTTATATCTACTATTGATGCACTAAATGTAGGTAAATTTAGAGCAAAAGGATATGAAAAAGCACTTACAAAATATGGAGTTGACCTTAATAAAAGTCTAATAATTCGTTTAGAAAACAATGAGCATGTAAAAGAGCGAATTGAACAAATGATTGACAATAATAAAGTAGATGGTATTTTTACAATTGATGAAACTTCCGCAGCTGTTGCAGTTCAAGTATTAAATGCTAGAGGAATAAAAGTTCCTGAAGATGTTTCTATTATTGGCTTTACTAACGGAATTTTATCTAAACATAGTGTAATACCATTAACTACTGTAAATCAATTTGGAATAAAAATTGGAGAACAAGCAGCAATTAGATTAATAAATAAATTAGAAGATAAAATAGATTTTGATGAGGTTCGTACTGAAATTATTAGAACAGAATTAATTGAACGAGATTCTACAAAAAAATTATATATCAAGTTTTAAAATTTAAAATAAAAAAATGCTAGTGAAAATTTATGGTAGCGCCGTTTTTGGTGTGGAAGCTACTACTATTACCGTTGAAGTAAATATTGATAAAGGTATTGGTTACCATTTAGTTGGTTTACCTGACAATGCCATAAAAGAAAGCAGTTACAGAATTTCAGCGGCATTAAATAATAATAATTATAAACTACCTGGTAAAAAAATTACCATTAATATGGCTCCGGCAGATTTACGCAAAGAAGGATCAGCATACGATTTAACTTTAGCTATTGGTATTTTAGCAGCTTCAAATCAAATAAAATCAGAGGAAATTGGTGATTATTTAATAATGGGGGAGTTATCCTTAGATGGTAGTTTGCAACCCATTAAAGGCGCCTTACCAATTGCTATTAAAGCTCGTGAAGAAGGTTTTAAAGGATTTATATTACCAAAACAGAATGCCAAAGAAGCTGCAATTGTAGATTCTTTAAATGTTTATGGTGTTGAAAACATAACAGAAGTTACCCAATTTTTTGATGGTAAAAAAACACTTGAAAAAACCATAATTGATACTCGAAAAGAGTTTTATAATAACCTAGAACATCCAGAGTTTGATTTTACCGATGTAAAAGGACAAGAATCCGTAAAACGATCTATGGAAATTGCTGCAGCCGGTGGACATAATATTATTTTAATTGGTCCTCCAGGAAGTGGAAAAACCATGCTGAGTAAAAGATTGCCTTCCATTTTACCTCCAATGACCTTACAAGAAGCATTAGAAACTACTAAAATTCATTCGGTAGTTGGTAAAATTAAGGAAGCAGGCTTAATGGGACAACGTCCTTTTAGATCTCCACATCATACCATTTCAGATGTTGCTTTAGTTGGTGGAGGACAATATCCTCAACCTGGAGAAATATCCTTAGCCCATAATGGCGTATTATTTTTAGATGAATTACCTGAATTTAAACGCACGGTTTTAGAAGTAATGCGTCAACCTTTAGAAGATAGAGAAGTTACTATTTCAAGAGCAAAATTCACCGTAACGTACCCAAGTAGCTTTATGTTGGTGGCAAGTATGAATCCTAGCCCTAGCGGTTATTTTAATGATCCTGATGCTCCTGTAACTTCTTCTCCGGCAGAAATGCAACGGTATTTAAGTAAAATTTCTGGGCCATTATTAGATAGAATTGATATTCATATTGAAGTAAACCCTGTTCCTTTTGATAAATTATCTGAAGATAGCCAAAGTGAATCAAGCTCTATTATCAGAGAAAGAGTTACTAAAGCCCGAGAAACTCAATCAGAGCGATTTTCTAATTACAAGAACATTCATTATAATGCACAAATGAATGTTAAACAAATTAAAAAATATTGCAAATTAAGTGATGAAAGTAAAACTTTACTTAAAAATGCCATGGAACGATTAAATTTATCTGCTAGAGCTTATGATAGAATTTTAAAAGTATCACGTACCATTGCAGATTTAGAAGGTGTTACAGAAATATCAACCTCTCATATTGCTGAAGCAATCCAATACAGAAGTTTAGATAGAGAAGGATGGTTGGGATAAATTACTTTTTTTAAATTATTTTGCCGTTTAATGATAAAAATCAGTGTTTGATTAGTTTTATCTCATTAAATTTGCCGTATAATTACTTACTTAACACGTTTAAGTAATGTTTTTGATTTTTTTAGTTAGTAGTAAAAAAAAAGAAGAGAGCCTTGAGTTCTCTTCTTTTTTATTTTAAGTTTACAAGAAATACTTTTAAGTATAAGTTACATTATACAGAATAAAACTAAAAAGTTCTAACAGCACGTACGTGGTTTGAAAAAGGCTTATAATAGATAGCCCGATTACCAAAATAGAAAAATTGAATCCAAGCGTACGTTTTATATATCTCTGTAGAACTCCAATAGCCATTTGTTGCAAAATTACCAATGGAAGATTTTGATAAATATATTAAATTCAACTCTTGTTTTGTTGGCAAACGCCAATCCTTAAATTTAGAACCGTTTACATCAAAATTAGATTTATCACTTAATAAATCATTTACTTTATACCAATTGGAGATACCTTGATCTTGCATAGCGACCACAACACCATGTTTTCCACCGCTTTCGACTTTTATTACAAAACCACCCAATTTAGGATACATTTTATTTACCTTATAAACAGCCTTTGATTTCTTTTTTACACGGATTAATTTAGGTAAACTCAAAAGTTGTATTGGATTAGTTACGGAATAATTTTTACCTCCTGTTGGGTCAATTTCTGTTTTTATAAAATATTTATGAGTTGACCAATCTATTTTATTTAAATCACCAGATACAACATTTCCTACTCCTACTTTCAAAACAGCTAAACCACTTAAATTAGTGGTTGTAGTTTGCCTTTCAACATATACTGCTTTGCCTATTGTTGTTGTTTGTAATATACTTATTCGTACACCGACAATTGAACTAGTCACAATATTATTATCTAAATCTTTAACTAGAACTTGGTAACTTATTTTCTCTGGTTCTTGTGCAACTACTACTATTGTTAAACATAATATTAGTAGTATAAGTATTTTTTTCATGCTATTTTTACTCTGTTTTTCTTGAATTAATATACTGAAATTAAAGAGGTTTAAGATTAATACAATATACACAAAATTCTCAAATCAAGAACAATTTGAGAATTTTGGGGTTGACATTATTAATATATTGAGTTCAATTTTTAAACCATTTCTAAAAAGTTATCCTATAAATTAGCTTTGCAACTGCACTTGTAGTTTCAGGTTTTAGATAATTTATTCTTTTTATAGGTTGATTATATCCAATATTATAAGCAAAATAAAAATCGGAGTCCTCTTTTGGTATCCAATAAAATCTAGAGTTATAAATCATTCCCTCATCTAAAATGTTGTATTGCCCAAATAAAGAAAAGTTTAATTTGGTGGTAAAGGAATAGTTAATGAAGGATACTACTTCGTCTGTAAATATTTTGCCCTTGGGTAGATTTACAGTATTTTTTGAATAACTAACATTAAAATTAGGAAAATCAATAAAAAAACTGTTTCATTTTATAAATTGATTAAAAAACCAAGTGAAAATTTAGTTTTGAATAGATAATTACATATTGTTAAAAGATATGTCAACCTTTTATTTTATTTAACTCTAAGGTACTACTTTTATTAAATATAATTAGTGAAAGAAAAATCAATTTTAAAAATTTAAAAGGGATGCCCTAAACAGTAAATGTTATTTAAATGTTTTCATCAAAACAAAACCCTTTAAATTTCTTTAAAGGGTTAAAGGTTCTTTAGTGGAGAAGATGGCTCTTGAACTATTCTTGTTTTTCCTTATTTTAAAAGGAATTTATCACCTCTATTTTCTAACTGACACCGAATTAGCCCCTTTTTATTTAATTCGCTTTGTTTTCATTTGGGATTACTATTTGAATAAATGTGTTTACTCTCACCCTTTTTTACAAGGAAAATAACAAGTAATATTGATGAATTTTGAACAAAATGCTTAACTATTTTTCTTCCATTAATTATAAATACTTGTATACCTTTTTTTGAGTACTTCTATGTAATTCATTTTCATAGTCTCTGATAGAAAGGAATTATGAATCATTTTAACAAGAACTTCTTTTTTATCATGAAAACGATTAAAAACACGATCTATTTGTTTATTACTTAATCCAAGGCCTTCTCCAAAATTCACAAAATGTTCTTTTCTTAATTTTTTCTTTTTCCCACATAATGTCAATGCTAATTCTTCTTTATCTTCAGGGTTTGCAATTGCTACATTTAAGAGATCATAAGCAGGTGATAAAACCCATCCAGAAGCACTTTCAATCATTGAAAAGTTTTTTAAATGCATATCGTTGTTTCCTGTTAAAAAACTAAATAATGTCAATTCAAAAAAGAATATTTTATCTAATAACGTATTGCTTGAAAATTGGCCTAAAGCGTTGCCAATTTTTTCCATAGAACTTTTATATTTATCAAAAGCTTCTGTTATTTGAAACATATCGATCATATGTATTTTTTTCCCATCTACAGCTCTATCAATACGTTTTGTGATGTACGAAAGTTCCCCTGATTTTAATCTGATTAAAGAAGAGGGAACCGTCTGGATTTTTAAATATTCAGCCAATCGCATTGTTAAATGTTCGTTTTGTGGCATTTCTGGGTATTCTAATGAAGGTGGTTTAAAAATATAGTTTCCTCCTAAGGCTCCAACAACGGTTAATCTCTGATCTTTTGTTTCTTCATTAAAGGACATTGATAATTTTGGTTGCACTCCTGGCACTGAAACACTGCGTTCTACTACGTTTTTGGCTAGCTCTGACATTTGGTCAAATGTATATTCTAGTTTTGGAGCTTGCTTTGTTCCAAAAAATTTAAGACTGCACTTTTCGTGATAGTCGGTTTCAGTAGTTAAATTCTGATAACAATATAAACACTTATTCTTCATTTTCTTCCTTTATAGGTTGAACGCTCACAGCTCCGATACAATTTTGACAACACGCTAATAACAATCCCATTCTGTCATTTGGATTAATTTTCCAATTTTTTGAAGCAATATTCAATAACCAACCTTCAGGAATTAATCCCTCAAAGAATGGAAATAGGCGATTACTTTTATAAGTTTCTTCTCTAACAGGTAAAGAGAATGTGATAAATTGATTAGGAAAATCCTTTACGTACTCACTTGTATACGTAAATATGTATTCTCCATCATCCGTTTCTACTAATTTTCCGGCAAGGATTGTATCGTAAAATATTTCAGCACTTCTCATAGGTTAATTATTAAGTTCTTTATTTTCTTTTAAACTTACTGGAGCTAATTTGTGTCCAAACATTTTTAGTACCGAATTTACTTTATCCATATTGAGATTCGTTTTTCCCTGTTCAATTTTTCGGATAACTGTTAAAGCTACACCAGTTCTTTCCGAAAATTCTTCTTGAGTTAAATTCACTTCTTTTCTACGTTCTTTTACAAACTGTGCTAATTCTTTCATTATATGCTTTTAAGTATAATTTAATGTAAATATACTAAATTATATGTATTTGCGTATATTTTAATGTTAAATGTGATTATTATATGTTAATACATATAATAATAAGGGTGTAGAGTTGTATTATGATACTTTTTGAAGATATTCAAACACAATTTCGTGTTTAACACCACTTCATATAACTATTTATTTTTACAATAATAATGTCCTAAATATAATTTAGGTTCACAAAACTATTAATTTAACAGTAAAAAAATTCCTGAAATAAAATGTAGAATTATACGTGTATTGGTGAAGTTGTTGGCATTTTTTTCCTTTTTATTTAGTCTAATTTTTATTCATTTATGATATTTATACAAATTAGTAGAATTTCATTTAATGAGGATTTCGTTCTTTTTTCTATTCTAATCTTTAATAAATATTTCTTTATATCGTTTTTCAATATCAAAAATTTCATTAACTGTTAATTCAGAAAATTCATTTTTTTGAGCTCTTTTTGATAGTTTCCCCTGATTTTGCTCTAAAAAACGAATCAGTAATGCCACCATATTGTCTGGCATTTCAAAAGTGTTCTCTAAAAAATATTTCATTTCATCAAATTTGTGCAGATAATTAACTTCTTCAGGTATTATATTTTTAATAGTATCATTAACACAATCATATAGAAACTCCGCTTGAGGTGTAGCGTCAAAATATTTATAAAAATCAATCGTATTATTTAAAACCTCCACATTATTATTCTTGGTTTTTTCCCAGTTAATAAAATCTAATAAAGGATGTGAAAATGATTCTAATACTACTCTATAATCATTAATATGATTTAAAATAGAAGCTGAAACTGGAAAAATAACACCCTGCTGTGCAAAATTCATTTTAGCTAATATGTGGTGTATTAAATAACGGTGTATTCTTCCGTTACCATCTATAAAAGGATGAATAAACACAAAACCAAAAGCTACTTTTGCCGCCACTAAAACTGCATCAAAATTTGACATTTCCATTCTTTGAAAACTTTGTAGAAGACCTTCAATTAATTCCTCTACATCTTGCCATTTAGCCGAAATATGTTCTGGTATTGGATCCCCAGTTATTCTATCATGTTCCCCTACAAAACCACCTTCTTTTCTATAACCCATTTCAACAAATCTACTGTTTTCAATTACCGTTTGTTGTAAGCGCAATAACTCTTCCCTGTTTAATTTTTTGGATCCGGCCTGCCCTATCGCTTTTCCCCAAAGTATGGCTCTCTTATTTGAGGGATTTTCACCTTCTAACGTAAAAGATGCTTTAGAATCTTTTAATAATAAAAATGCCGAAGCACGTTGTAATACATCTTTTCTAATATCTTTTAAGAAATCATTCTTTTTTGTAGAAATATTTGATTTAATATAATGCTCTAGTTTTTCTGTTTTGAAAATAAGTGGACAAAAATCAGCTGTTCCTGGTAAATTATTTACAATACGTTGTCGAGCAACATTTGATCCTTCAATACTGTACTGTAATTTATCATCAATTAAAGCTACAAAATTCCCCGATTTTAAATCTTGAATGTTCAATTGTTTTTTAAATAACCATTCATATAAAAACCATATTTTACGACTGTATCGTCCTAATGGTTCATATTGCACCAATTCTTCAATCTCATTTATTGGCAATTTTTCGAATAGCTTTTTAAAAAACAATAAGTTTATGCCTTCATATCGTAAAGCAAATATCAATTGTTTGTACAGCGATTCAGCGGGTTGATGACGTGAAGTAAACACTTGCCATTCTGATGTTTTATACTGACGATTTTTGGTGCTTATCAAGGCTAATTTGAATGGTAATGGCATTTTTAATGCAAACACCTCAATTAATGCTCCATAACCTACCAACAAACCCTTTTCAGGAGCTGTTCTACCGTGAAAAACGGTTATATCTTGTGAATAACACTTTGTTTTCATTTGTTTTTGTGAAAAATACTTAAATCAAATATACGTGAAAAACAATTACAAACAATGAAAAACACTTCTAATAATATACTTATTGTGAAAAACGCTTTTAAATAATGTAAAATTCTAGGATACTTTTTGAAGATAATCATTAACAATTTCCAAATCAATTCCTGAGTATTCTGCAAATTCTTTTGATGTAATAAACTGATATGGTTGCTTTCCAAAGTGAGCTTTGATATCATTTAAGAATCTTCTTCCATAACGTTCACTTCTTCCAGTGATGCACTGGATGTCTTTTGGATATATGCAAGCTCTTACTATCTTCATTTGATACTCTATCTATGCTTTATCCTAACCTCATCTATACTTTAACAATAGGTCTAATTCGGACTAAAAAGTTAGAATCGGCTGGAATGGGACTTCGTTTTTTATTTTCATTATAAAGATAGCTTCATTTGTTGAGAATTAAAAATTTATAAAATTATGGCTAGACAAAATGGTATTATTAAGTTAAAAGGAACTATTGGAGGTATTACCTTTTACAAAACTTCGGATGGAGATCTTGCTCGCGAAAAAGGTGGTGTGGATAAATCCAGAATTGCAAACGATCCTGCGTTTCAAAGAACGCGTGAAAACGGTGCTGAATTTGGTGCTGCTGGTAAAGGTGGAAAATTGGTTAGAAATGCGATTCGTATTCTTTTGCAGAATGCAAAAGATAAACGAGTAGTAAGTAGATTGACTACGGATTTATTAAAAGTTGTGAAAACTGACACCACTAATGATCGTGGTTTACGAACTATTCAGGATGGTGATATGAGCCTTTTACAAGGGTTTGAGTTTAACACTAATGGAAAGTTAGGTGCTACATTGTTTGCTCCAGTTGTAAATTCTTTTGACCGTGTTACTGGTGATGCAACTGTGAGTATTGCACCATTTGCACCAACAGTGCGTGTTGCTGCTCCAGCAGGAACTACTCATTTTAAAGTAGTAACAGGTGCTACAGAATTAGATTTTGCAGGGGAAACTTCTACTTTTGAAAATGATGAAACTGCTATTTTACCTTATGATAGTGCAAATACAGCTGCTATTGATTTGACTGCAACTATAACTGCAAATTCAACACTTCCTGTTATTCAGGTTTTGGGAATTGAATTTTATCAAGAAGTAAATGGCGCAATGTATCCGTTGAAAAACGGTTCCTACAATGCGTTGTCTGCTGTGAAAGTTGACACTGTTTAATGGAATTTGAATTGCAAAGAACCTATTTTAAAGAGGGTACCAACGGTGCCCTTTTTTATAAAGGTCGATTTATGGGTTTTGTTATTGAATTGCCATGGAAAGAAAATAAAAGAAGTATTTCTTGTATTCCTGAAGGTGTTTATCAGCTGAAAGCTCGCTATTCTGAAAAGTTTAAACATCACCTTCAGCTTCAAAATGTTAAAGGCAGAAGTCTGATTTTACTGCATCCTGCAAATGATGCCAACAAAGAATTACAAGGCTGTATTGCGCCTGTAAGTTCACTTACAGGAATCGCAAAAGGATTGCAATCTCGTATTGTAGTTCAAAAAATAGTATCTCAATGTTACCAAGCATTTGACCGAAAAGAAAAAATTACATTAATTATTAAATCTTAACCTTATGAAAATTATTGATCGTTATAAAAAACAGACTCCTTCATTTTTTAGAAAATTGAGAAATATTGGCATTGCGTTGGCAGCTGCTGGAGGGGTAATTATTGCAGCTCCAATTTCTTTACCTGCCATTGTTGTTACTGTAGCTACTTATATGACTGTTGCTGGAACTGTTGCGACTGCTGTAAGTCAAGCGGTGGTTTCAGACCAAGATAATGACATTGACAAAGACAAAGACAAAGACAAAGACAAAGACAAAGACAAAAACTAAGACTTTAATGCTTCAAAATGATTTACAATTAAGATCTGGTGTTGTTGGTGGAACGTTGCTTTCTACTGCTCTAAATATTAGCCTAGATGATGTCTTTTTTACAATTGTAATGGCGGTTATTGGTGCAGTGGTTAGTTTTTTTGTTTCGTATGTGTTGAAGCGGTTGTTTGGAAAAAGATAAATGCCTAGTTAAATTTTAACCAGGCATTTATTATTGTATTTCTTAAATTGTTCTTTTAGTCTTCTGCAAATTGTATGAGTGGATTTATATTTCCATTGTCAGCTTCTCTTAATGCTGAAATATAGGCTTTCCTAGTCTCGTCAGCTTTAACCATATTTGATTTGTGCCAACTGAAAATTTCTTTTCCGAAAATGGATTCCATAATTATGTCAGCCATCATCCTTGAGTGCCTTCCATTTCCGTTAGGGAAGCAATGAATTGCTACAATTCGGTGTTTAAATCTAATCGCAATTTCTTCAGATGGATACGATTTATTTTCTATCCAATATTTGGTGTCATCCATAAGGTTTTTTAATTCTATTCCTATTTGAGTCCAATTTATTCCAATGTTTTTATCAGATTTTCTGAACTCTCCTGCCCATTTCCAAACATCACCGTACATTTTTTTATGTAGATCCTTTATAAACTTTTCGGTCACTATTTTTTCTGGTTTCAAATTCGTGTGAATAGTCCATTCTACAGCTTTTTCAATATTTAATTGTTCAAACTCATCCAGTTCTTTTTGTGTTGTTATAGATTTTATTTTTAGACCTTCTTTTTCATCTTCATCTAAAGGTGTTTGACCATCTGTATATTTTAAATTTAATCCCATAACGACTTTCTCATTTCTCTTTTTATTTCATTAGCCAAGTCCTTTATTGAATCTTTAATCTTCTTATCACTAATTCCTTGGCCTTCCAGTTTCATATTTTGATTGGTTCTTAGTACAATTTTTTGGGCTAGTTTTTCAGCCTTTAAATCGATTAGATTTTCAATAGTTCCATCTTTTGGAATAAAACCATAGACAAATTGCATATCCAATGCCTCGCCAACTTCCTTTAGTTTGTTGATGGTTATTTGACCTATAGCCTCTCGCTCCTCAATTTTTTGTATTGCTCCTTTTGTTAATTTTAGCTTGGTCCCTAATTGGTCCATTGTCATGTTAAGAGTGGTTCTAATCGTATTAATCCACCCTTTTTGTGGTACTAAGACCATTTTCAAACCTTTAAATACCGAGAGCTTTTGGTCTAATTGCTCTATCAATAATTTATTTTTATTTCTCATTAGTTGCTAATTTTACACATATAAACTTATACAAAAGTATACATATATGTATAAATAAACTAATAAAAGTATACATATTAATATATTTTTATGTTAAAAAGTATATTAATACATATACTCACTCTTTTAAAAACATACAATAATCCCTTTTAAATGGCTGCTTTTTGCCAAATCAATCCTATTTTTAGTGCCCTTGCTTTTACCATCCCAAAAAGCTATTAAAGCATTGGCATAATTTGCCATTTGTTGGTTTCGTTTTGGTCCTGCTGATTTTCCATATTTATTCCAGTTTGCTGGAAATTGAGTTATTTTATAACCTCTTTCTTTTGCGTATTGTTCGCCTAGTTTATCGGCTCCTTTATAATAGGCTCCAGATACAATTTCAATGTTGGTTTGATCCTGGAGGAATTCGTCGCAAATTTGACATAGTTTTTTGTAGTTGGTGAAGTTTCTTCCTCCTGCAATTATTAGTTTCATAATGTATCTGTTCATTTTTGTCTTGACACAAAAACGAACCAAAAAAGTCAAGACTGATTTTAATTTCTTTGAATTCTAGCATTTTATCCGCTAACGTATCCAGACCGCTGCGCTCTTTGGATACTTAGCCGCTACTAAAACTTGAATTACTACAGAAATTCAAATAGGTCGTTTGTTAATAATTGATTCATAAATTTTAGGACCTCAGCAAAGCAATTTTTAGTTGTGAGATTGTTTTGAGTTGCTGTTGTAGGTTTGCTTCAAATGCATTTATTTTTTTGAGCTTTTCTACTTTTATGGTCCATTGTTGTTCCTAGTTGTTTTGGAGTGCTTGGTTTATTACTTTTTTTGCATCTGAAATACAGATAAACGGAATGACACTTCCTTTTAAATAATAGCTGAAGTATTTACCAATTTTAAGCAATAAGCACAAGTAA
>Ga0209013_10000310_pt1 | contig 42450 bp, 38 predicted proteins | sample Cruoilmetagenom2_FD_187291 | JGI IMG/M metagenome (GOLD analysis project Ga0209013, IMG submission 187291) | Oil polluted marine microbial communities from Coal Oil Point, Santa Barbara, California, USA - Sample 2 (SPAdes) (version 2) | ecosystem: Environmental > Aquatic > Marine > Oil seeps ...
GCGGCTCAGGCGGTGCTGTGGGCTCGCGCGGAGCAGACTTAGGCGGAACCTCGTTTTCTGCGTCGACAGGTTGCTCACCGAACGGGCCTTCATCGTTAGGCGCAGCATTGAAAACAGAGGCGTCAATTTCAGGTTGCTCGCCCGTAGGGTCGGGCCGTGACCCCTCGGCTCCAGCTTTGGCTTGACGAACGCGGCGTCCGCCGCGGCGCCCTCGCCGCCGGCTACGGGGGGCGTCGCGCTCTTCTTCGTTCTCGCGCCGCGAATGGCCTTCGGCGTCCGCTATAGACGGTGCTGCCTCATCTTCGCTAGCCTCGTCTTTGCCTGCGTCATCGGCTAGCTGCTCATCACTCATGAGCTCGTTCTCTGACTGATCTCCTTGACGGCTACCACGGCGCCGTCGTCGCCGCCGTCGGCGAGGCGTGCCCTCCGCATCTGTTGCCGAAGCACGCGGATCCTCGCGCGCCTCAGTACTTTCCTCACCGTCAATTTGGTCGCCACCTTCGCCCTCAAAGCCCCAATCCATGTTGACTGCCGTTCCGCGATCAGAACGAGGTTGGATCTGAGACGGCGTGGTGCCCTTCTCTATGACGAAGTTGGCACCTGCGAGCTTGTCGCTTCCGGTGACCGTTATTGGTAGGCCATGGCGGGCCTCCATGTCGTTTATGAAAGCACGCTTGTTGTTGAGAATGTACAGCGCGACGGAGGGTACGGTCATGGCGACAAGCGGCGTTCGCGTCCCTGCCATGATAGCATCTTCTAGACCTCGCAGCACAGCAAGCGCCACAGACTCGGTGGAACGGATAATGCCCGTACCCTGGCAGTGTGCGCACTGAGACGTTGATCCTTCGAGCACGCCCGTGCGCAAACGCTGCCGCGACATCTCGAGAAGGCCGAAATGGCTGATGCGGCCCACCTGGATGCGAGCTCTATCAAAACGCAGGGATTCCTTGAGGCGTCGCTCGACTGAGCGGTTGTTGCGTCTTTCCTCCATATCGATGAAGTCGATGACGATAAGCCCCGCCAAGTCACGCAGCTTCAATTGCCGCGCCATTTCGTCTGCAGCCTCTAGGTTCGTTTTTAGTGCCGTTTCCTCGATCGAGAATTCGCGCGTGGCCTTGCCAGAATTGACGTCAATAGCAACCAGCGCCTCGGTTTGGTTTATGACCAAGTAGCCGCCCGAGCGCAGCGTCACGTAAGGGCTGAACATTGCGTTGAGCTGACGCTCAATCTGAAAACGCGTAAATAGCGGCTCCGGCTCCTGATACAGGATGACGTTCTTGGCATGGCTCGGCATGAGCATCCGCATGAAGTCTTTCGCTTCGCGGTGTGCGTGGCCGCCTGCAACGATGACCTCGTTGACATCCTTGTTATATAGGTCGCGGATTGAGCGCTTGATGAGGTTGCCTTCCTCGTAGACGAGGTTCGGAGCCTGGCTCTGCAACGTCAGGTCGCGCACGCTTTCCCACAGGCGCAGCAGATACTCGAAGTCGCGACGGATTTCTTGCTTTGTGCGCGCCGCACCGGCCGTGCGAATGATGAGGCCCATGCCGTCAGGTACTTCGAGGTCGGCCGCAATCGATTTGAGGCGCTTACGATCCTGGGGATTCGTGATCTTGCGGCTGATGCCGCCACCGCGGGCGGTGTTGGGCATAAGCACCGTGTAGCGTCCGGCGAGAGAGAGGTAGGTCGTGAGCGCCGCGCCCTTATTTCCGCGCTCCTCTTTAACGACCTGGATAAGGATCACCTGGCGGCGTTTTATAACTTCCTGGATCTTGTAGCTGCGCTGACGCCGGCGTGGGCGGGATGGGAGATCCTCAAGTGCATCTTCGCCAGAGGCGACCTGCTCAACTCTTTCCGGCTCGGCGTTGCTGTTTGTATCTACGTCTTGCAGCACGGCTTCGCCGTCGCGCGCATCAGCAGTTGAATTATAGTTACCTGAGGCTTCAGCCGCCTCTATGATCTCGGCTGTCTGGGAATTCTCGTTGGCCGCAGATGTGCTGGGCTCAGGAGGTATATCGCTTGTAGCCGCGATCGTATCGTCTTCAGGCAGCGTGGCCTCGACCATAATGCGCGGTTGGTCGTCTAAATTCTGCCCTTCATGACTAAGTGACCCATTATCCCCCTCCTCGATCGGATCGCCGATGGTCTCCTCGAAAGTCTCTTACAAGTCCTCATTGGCGGGAGCCGCTTGGCGGCGGCGCGCAAGTTCCTCCGCTTCCGCATCGACTGCTGCTTCTTCTTCGGCCTCGGCGGCTGCCTCTTCGTCGAGGAGCGCCTGGCGATCAGCCATCGGTATCTGATAATAGTCGGGGTGGATTTCGTTGAAGGCCAAGAAGCCGTGGCGATTGCCACCGTATTCCACAAATGCGGCCTGGAGTGATGGCTCCACGCGCGTGACCTTGGCTAAGTATATATTACCGCGCAGCAGTTTGCGCGCAGCGGACTCGAAGTCGAACTCCTCTACCCTGCCTCCACGCAGCACCACGACCCGGGTTTCTTCCGGGTGCGTGGCGTCAATAAGCATCTCGTTGTTGGACATTTGCGCCGATCCTTGGCGCGCCGGCGGGACAGCCCGCCGCTTTCGGTCACAACTTCTTTTAGAATTGGACCGGTGGCGACGTTGTGCCGATCTCGAGGGCGCAATGTTTGATGTGGAAATTGAAATGATTGAGCTTCGATATCAACACACGCCGATCTGCCGCGCCGAGCCTTAAGCGCTGAGGCATCCAAATGGCATGTGCTCAAGTTCTTCATATGTTCCGACTTCCGAATCGTTTGCGGCGACGCCCTAGGGACGTGCTCGCTCGACGAGCTTCCATCTCGGAGGAATGGCCCGGGGCCGATGATGGTCCCTATGCTCCTGTCGCCTTCCTTTCCCGGGCGAATACGCGGAGCGATACAGTCTTTGATTACTACAGCCTCAAGCGGGAGCCGGTCACATGGGCAAAAGGCTCGACCTTCGTAGAGGTCGGAGCGCGAGCAACCGAGCGAACAACCACCGCTCAACTGATTAACCGCAAAAGCGCTTTACTATTCTTCGAGAGCGTGGCGAACAGGCACGAACAACTGAGACGAAAGCCTCAAAGGAACGTTCGCGCGGCGCGTGCATCCCGCTGAGAGGCGCTTTTGCCGTAACACCGGGAGTAGTAGGGGTTCGTTGGGGGCCTTGCAAGCGTGATAAAAGTGCAGCTGGCGGTGGATTGCCCGCTACCCTCCCGAAATTTGCGGGGATTACGCCAAAGAATTCCTTCAATTTGCGGGTAGAAGCTAGTGCTGGATTGGTCTCGTTTGGGGCCACTCAGGGTGAGGGGTGCCAATAACTTATGGCTACTGGCGGGTGGATAAGCTGCAGGATCGCACTGGTCGCGTTGTCGGCCATGGCCACCGCTGCAGCGGCAGGCGGGGTCGGGACGGGTAGCTGGGAGACGAGTGCGAACCGTTCCACGCACGCCGCAAAGCCGGTCGAGGCCGACCGCGCCCGGCTAGTTGGCAATCAAACAAAGACTACGTTTTACCTCGATCTCTCAACCGGAGTGCGGCTCGAAGTTTTCACGCTCTCCAACCCATACCGGGTCGTGATCGATCTGCCGGATGTTGCGTTCCGGTTGCCACCGGGGACTGGTCTAGAAGGACGAGGTCTCATCTCGGCGTTTCGCTACGGCCTTCTCTCCGAAGGTAAGGCGCGCATCGTGCTGGATTCTGTGGGGCCCGTATTAATAGGCAACGCGAGCATGGCGTCTGTAGATGGTCGCAAGGTGCGGCTTGCAGTCGAGCTAACCTCCACGACATCAGAGGTGTTTGGCACCGGCACGGGTGGCTCCCGCAAAAAAGTTGCAAAGAGCGCGGCGCCAAAGAAGCTGGCCAGCAAGCGCAAAAACCGTTCAAAGCCAGTTGTTCTGATCGATCCCGGCCACGGTGGTGTCGATCCAGGTGCCATCAGCGCGACAAAGGTACCCGAGAAAAAGGTTGTGCTCGCAGTCGGGAAAAAGCTTAAGCAGCGTCTGGCCAAGAGCGGCAGATACGAGGTGCACATGACGCGTGAGACAGATGTCTTCATACCGCTCGCTCAGCGCGTAAAGTTATCGCGCAAGTTTAGCGCAGACCTGTTCATCTCGTTGCACGCCGACGCCATCACGCAGAAAGATCGCGCAAAAACCATCCGCGGGGCGACAGTCTATACGCTCTCGGAACGTGCCTCTGATGAGGAGGCGCGCCTGATGGCCGAGAAGGAGAACGCTTCCGATAGATTTGCCGGTCTCGACACTTCAGACAATGACGGTGAGGCCGAGGTCAGGAGTATCCTGATTGACCTGCTCAAGCGTGAGACCGCGAATTTTTCGGCCGATTTCTCCAATAACCTTGTGAATCGCTTACGTAAAACCATCTCCTTGAACCGTCGCCCCCGGCGCTCGGCCGCCTTTAAGGTGCTACGGCAATCTGACACGCCCTCGGTTCTCATCGAACTCGGGTATATGACGAACGCGAAAGACGAGAAATTGTTGAATTCCGCCACGTGGCAACTTCAGGTCGCGGACTCTATTGGGGCGGCAGTCGATTCCTACTTTGCGAAGCGAACGGCAAGGGCGCCGTGAGGATCACAAGACCTTAACCTTCTCAACACCCTTTAGATGTTCTCTGAAGAGGCCGCATGCGACGATGTAATGCCACAATCAACGTTAAGCTGCCCGAGTTGCGTCATCGGATTCCCGCGCCACAAAGGTCGACTTAAGGATGCCCGATCAACGGATTGAAGGTTGATGCGAGCCGCCAACCATCCCTCACGCCCGCCGCCACAGAAACGTAAGCGGCGCAAGAGCCTATTGTTGAGCTTCCTCGGCTACGGTTTTGCGGCGACTGTGGTGTTGTTCATCGTTGCGTCCGCTGGTGCCGGCTTCGTGCTCTGGAAGGTCTCCAAAGACCTGCCAGACTACGAGAGCCTTTCGAAATATGAACCGCCGGTAATGACGCGCATTCACGCTCACGATGGTTCGCTTATTTCCGAATACGCTCGCGAGCGGCGCATCTTCGTACCAATCAACACTATTCCCAAGCAGATGATTGCGGCATTTCTATCGGCGGAGGATAGCCGTTTCTATCAACATGGCGGACTCGATTTTCAAGGTATCGCTCGCGCGGTATACAAACTGGTGCAAGCAAAGATCCAAGGCAAGGTCCGCCGTGTCGAGGGCGCCTCCACCATCACGCAGCAAGTTGCCAAGAACTTTCTTTTGAGCAATGAGCGCTCCATGGAGCGTAAGCTCAAAGAAGCCATTCTTGCCATCCGAATTGAGCGCGCTTATTCCAAAGACAAGATCCTCGAACTTTATCTCAACGAAATTTATCTCGGCATCGGTGCCTATGGTGTGGCCGCGGCAAGCCTGAGCTACTTTAACAAAGAGCTTAAAGATCTCACTATCGAGGAGGTGGCATATCTTGCCGCATTGCCTAAGGCCCCCAACAATTACCATCCGTTTCGTAAGGCTGAGGCGGCGTTAATCCGGCGCAACTGGATCATCGGCCAGATGGAGGAAAACGGTTACATCACATCTGAACAGGCCGAGGCAGCCAAGGCCAAGCCGCTCGGCGTCAAGTTACGCAAGCTGGGAGCCCATGTTTTCGCCGCGGAGTTCTTTGCTGAAGAGGTGCGACGTCAGATTTTTAGGGAGTATGGCGAGAACAAGCTTTACGGTGGGGGGCTTTCCGTTCGCACTACACTCGATCCGCGCTTGCAGCGAATGGCGCGTAACGCACTGATGGGTGGGCTGGCGCAGTTCGACCGCCGCAAGGGATGGCGCGGACCGGTGACCAAGATCGACATTTCGCAGGACTGGGGCAAGGGGCTGATCGACATTGAAAGCCCCAACGACATCTTGCCCTGGCGGCTGGGTGTTGTTCTGGACGCCGATGCGAAGAAGGCGGTCGTTGGTCTGAGGCCCACAAAGAAGCAGGACGGCAACCTGGTCGATAATCGAGAGGCTGTCGAGATTGCTTTTGAAGAGGTGAAGTGGGCCAAATCGGCCAAGACAAAGAAGGTCCCCAAAGTCGTCACTGACGTTCTGTCCCCGGGCGACGTGATTTACGTTGCTCCGAAGGACCCTGAGAACGTCGCGGGCGTTTGGTCGTTGATGCAAATCCCAGAAGTTGGCGGGGGCATCGTCGCCTTGGACCCACATACTGGCCGTGTGCTCGCAGTCGTGGGGGGGTTTTCCTTCCACATCAGCCAATTCGACCGTGCCATGCAGGCGCGACGCCAGCCAGGCTCTTCGTTCAAGCCTTTTGTCTATGCGACCGCGATCGAGAACGGGTACAAACCGACAAGCATTGTGCTCGACGCGCCTATCGAAATCGAACAAGGCCCGGGCCAGGACATCTGGCGGCCTGAGAACTATGAGAAGGAAAAGTCGGGCGGGCCTTCGACGTTGCGTACCGGCATCGAGAAGTCACGCAATCAGATGACGGTGCGTTTGGCTCAGGATGTCGGCATGCCGATGATCACTGATTATGCGAGGCGCTTCGGCATCTATGATGACCTGCTGCCGGTTCTTTCGATGTCGCTCGGAGCGGGCGAGACGACGCTTCTGCGAATTGCCGCAGCTTATTGCATGCTTGCCAATGGAGGCCAGCAAGTGCGCCCGACGCTCGTCGATCGCATCCAGGACCGCTGGGGGCGCACGGTTTGGCGCCACGACCAGCGGGTTTGTGAGAACTGCAGGGCGGAGGAGTGGACGGGCCAGGACGAGCCCCAGATATTTGATGATCGCCGCCAGATAATCGATCCCCACTCCGCCTACCAGATGACATCAATTCTGGAGGGCGTAGTCCAATATGGGACCGCGCGGTCGCTCAAGAAGTTGGGGCGCCCGCTTGCCGGAAAGACGGGCACGACGAACGAGGAGAAGGACGCATGGTTCGTCGGCTATTCGCCAGATCTGGTCGTCGGCGTGTTTGTTGGCTACGATACGCCGCGGCCAATGGGCAAAGGCGAGACAGGCGGTCGTGTCGCGGCTCCTATCTTCGGTTCATTCATGAAGAAGGCGCTCGCTGACAGGCCTGCTACGCCGTTCAGAATACCTCCCGGTATCAAGTTGGTGCGCATTAATCACAGGACGGGTTTGCGGGCTTCGGCCGATCAGCCGGGTAGCATCATGGAAGCGTTTAAACCTGGCGAGGGACCCGACGACGCCTACTCGGTGATAGGCCTATCGGAAGTGACGGGAACAGGTGCTTCGGGCACCGGTGTTGCCCGCCCGGAGCCACGGAGGCCGAGTCTTGGATCGGAACGCGGCGGCCTGTGGTGATCTTGCGCTGAGGGCCGCCAGAATCGACGTTTTCAGCGTGGCTAGCTGACCGCGTTTACATGCGTAGTTACGACCACTATATCACTGTCTTTTAATCCGCCACATCTCACTCGTTTCGGGAGGCTGCCATGCGCGCCGAACTGCAAAAGCTCGTCGATTCCATCAAGGAGGCCTTAGTCCTCTTACGGAGGCATCTTTGACTGGGACACCGCTGAAGCTCGGCTGGCGGAATTCAACAAGCAGGCAGAGGACCCGAACCTGTGGAATGAGCCCAAGGGTGCCCAGAAGATCATGCGCCAGCGTCAGCAGTTGGAACGCTCCATGGGCGCCTACCTGAGGTTGGCAGGCGATCTCGAGGATAGCGTGACGCTGATCGAGCTGGGAGAAGCCGAAGACGACGATGCCACCATCGCCGAAGGAGAGGCGCAATTGCGCAAACTCGAGGAGGAGGCGCAGCGCCGCAGCGTCGAGGCGCTGCTATCAGGTGAGGCTGACGCCAACGACACCTACTTGGAAGTTCACGCTGGGGCCGGCGGTACGGAGAGCCAGGACTGGGCATCCATGCTTGTGCGGATGTACATGCGCTGGGCGGAGGATCGTGGCTACAAGGTAAAGGTGATCGAGGAAAGTGCAGGCGAAGAAGCGGGTCTGAAGTCAGTCACCATCGAGATCAAGGGAGAAGATGCCTACGGTTGGCTGAAGACGGAGTCGGGCGTACACCGGTTAGTGCGCATCTCACCTTATGATAGCAACGCGCGCCGGCATACGAGCTTTGCATCAGTGTGGGTCTACCCAGTGGTCGATGACGACATCGACATTGATATCAATGAGGGGGACTGCCGGATCGACACGTACCGATCTTCAGGCGCGGGTGGACAACACGTTAATACCACCGACTCGGCGGTGCGCATTACTCACTTGCCGACAGGTGTCGCTGTCGCAAGCCAGCAGGAGCGTTCGCAGATCAAGAACCGCGCGATCGCATGGGCGATGCTGAAATCGCGGCTCTATGACCTAGAGCTTAAGAAGCGGGAAGAAAAGGCGTCAGCGGAAGCCGCGAGTAAAACCGAAATCGGTTGGGGTCACCAGATCCGCTCCTATGTGCTACAGCCCTATCAGTTGGTAAAGGATCTGCGTACTGGCACGCAGAGCTCCAATCCGTCAGCCGTTTTGGATGGTGCGCTTGATCCGTTTATCGAGAGTGCTCTGGCGCAGCACATCGACGGTGGTGGGCCAGTGCATATTGAAGATCTCGACTAATCGTAGGACACGCGCGTTTGGCATCGATGGCAATAATTAGCCGCTCTTGGTTGGGGTGCTGGCGGTCGAAACAAAGATGCTGACAGCAAGTAGCGCGGCGAGGGGTGCCACAAGGCTCCAGAAGGTTAGTAAGATATAGCCGTAGGCCCCGGCAACAGTTCCGATAATGAAGGCCAGAACGGTAGGTGCCATGCGTTTAAAGCGCGCCCTGGCGCGCGCACTCACATCGGGGGTGTGACTATACATATCGATGAAGTCGATCACAGCCTGAGTGCAGTTGACGGTCATAATCGTGGTAGAGGGATGGCTGGCCAGGATGAGACGTCCGTAGCCGTTTTGTACCGCCATGGCCGAGACGCCAAGAAGCCCAGCAAGGATTGGACCCGCCTTGTCGGGGTCTGTTACCGGCGAAACGGATTGCCCGACGAACATGCAGCATGCGAGCAGCACGCTCTGTAACAGCAGTAGGGCGCGAAAGGGGGAACGGGTGCTTTGCTCATATTCCCGAACGATAAAGCGTGTAATAGCAACGAAGATCAAGAACATGGGCAGCGCCAGCAGTTTGGCTATTAGGCCTGAGGAGCTGTGTACGATATCTGAACCCATCACCGTGAAATTGCCCGTAATGTGGGAGGCGAAGAGCCCGTAAAGTGCTACGAAGCTCACCACGTCGACAAAGCCCGAGACGAATGACAAAGGCACCGTAGCACGAAGCGCGCGATCCAACGGCTCCAGCGGCAACTCGATGCTCGACATTGTTATCTCCACAACTGCATATAGATCCCGCCCTGCGCGAAAAGGCCCACAAACCTGCTAGATGCACTTTGGGGTAAAGCCAGTAAGAGCTGCCGGCAAGCCGCTTTTGTAGCATCTCAGAGCCGCCGCCTTTTCAGTCTTAAACGTGATGGCACGCGATGGGCGTGCGGCTTTTGCCAATCACTTTGCCGCATTCTCTTTGGCGCGGACGATCGCTTGCTCAATGAACTTGTGAGCCTCCGCAGCATCGCCCCAATGCTCAATCTTGGCCCACTTACCAGGTTCTAAATCCTTATAATGGGCGAAAAAGTGCTCTATCTGCTTCGCTGAGATTTCCGGCAGATCGGAGTAGTTTTCAATATTGTCATAGCGCTTCGTCAGTTTACTACTTGGCACTGCGATTATTTTCTCGTCGCCGCCGCCCTCGTCCTCCATTACGAGCACGCCAATGGGGCGACAATTGATGACGGCTCCAGGGACAAGGGCGCGTGTGTTGCAGACAAGGACGTCGATGGGATCACCGTCGGCGGATAGTGTGTGTGGTGCAAACCCGTAATTTCCAGGGTAGCGCATAGGCGTGTAGAGAAACCGGTCGACGACAAGCGTGCCAGAGGCTTTGTCCATCTCATACTTGATGGGCTCCCCGCCGACAGGAACCTCTATAATCACGTTGATGTCGAGAGGCGGGTTGTACCCGATGGCGATGGCATCGAGGCGCATGGGCTAGGCTCCTAGTCGTGCGTTAAAAACGTCGTGGCCAATGTCAGAACGCACAATGGCGATAGGCGCGCAAGGAGATCTTGGTCACACATTGCCACCTCGGTCCGGCACTTTCGCGTGACTCTCAGTGTTGTCAACTCATCGCTCCAGCGTCGAGCAAGGTATGGCCGATGAGGACGAACGTGCTAGAAGCCGTTTTTCCTCACGATCGGATGAGAAATGCGCCCGCCGCCAGACCCATTGAAATGCATCGAAACGGCCGGCTTTGCGGACTATTCGCTTCTCGACAGCGGGGTTGGCCGAAAGTTGGAACGTTTCGGCAAGATCATTGTTGACCGACCTGAGCCGCAGGCTCTTTGGTCGCCGCACCTGGCTAAGGCGAAATGGGATCAGGTCCACGCTGTATTTTCAAGCGAAAACGATGAGGACAAGGGCGGCTGGCGCCTCCACAAATCCGTGCCGGAGAGCTGGCCCATCAAAATGTGCAGCGTAACGATGCTGTGTCGGTTGTCTGGATTTCGGCACATAGGATTGTTCCCCGAGCAGCTTCCGCTCTGGGAGTGGATGCTGGGACGCCTTGCTGAGCGCGGCGATGAGTCCCCGCGGGTGCTAAACTTATTTGCCTACACAGGTGCAGCGTCCTTATTGGCCGCTGCGGCGGGTGCACATGTTACCCACGTGGATGCCTCCAAGAAGGCAATCGCCTGGGCCAAGGAGAACCAGTCGGCCTCGAAACTTGAGTCTGCGTCGGTGCGCTGGATCCTCGACGATGCACAAAAGTTCACGGCGCGCGAGGTGCGCCGGGGTAAGTCTTACGATCTTATATTGGTCGATCCACCTAAGTTTGGGCGCGGGCCTAACGGCGAGGTGTGGGACTTGTTCAAGAGCTTGCCGCTTCTGATGAAGGATTGCGCAAAGTTACTTGCGCCTACACGGGCGGCGCTGTTGCTGACCGTCTATGCTATCCGTGCGTCGTCACTTGCATTCGACCAGCTTCTACGTGAGGTGTTGGTGAACCGAGGCGGTATCCGCGAGTCGGGTGAGCTTGCTATTCGCGAGCGCGAAGGAGCACGGGCGATACCGACATCGCTATTCACGCGGTGGGCGTGTCATGACTCAACGCACTCATAAGCCGGTATCGGCGCCGAAGCCGATCACCAGCCTGCAGAACGAGCAGGTGAAGGCAATCCGGGCGCTGGAGATGCGCAAGGTGCGCAAGGAGACGGGACTGTTTGTTGCCGAAGGAGCGGCGATCCTCATTACCGCGCGCGAGCATGGTTTCGCACCTGAGACGTTGGTCTTTCAAACGGGGACGACCGGAAGCGGGGTGGCACGCGGTCTCGTCGATTGGGCGCTGTGCGAGGGCGCTGAGTGCCTCGAAGTAACTGAGACGGTGCTTGGCAAGCTCGCATCGAAGGACAATCCACAAAATATACTGGCCGTGTTTCGCCAGCGCTGGGGGGACAGACAGAGTACGGAAAATGCAGCGACCGGAGACGTGTGGCTTGCATTGGAAGAGGTGCGCGATCCCGGAAACCTCGGTACGATCATCCGCACGATCGATGCGGTCGGTGCATCGGGCGTGTTGCTTGTCGGCAATTGCTGCGATCCTTATGCGCGCGAATGTGTGCGCGCGACGATGGGCTCGGTATTTGCTGTGCCTCTTGTCAAGTTCACGCTCGAGTCGTTCCTTGGCTGGTGCGCTTCTTGGAAAGGCGAGATTATCGGCACGCACCTCGACGGCCGGAAGGATTTTCGTAAGGTGCGGCCGTCCGGACCGTTGCTATTGGTAATGGGCAGCGAAGGGCCAGGCCTGTCGAGAGAGTTGGCAAAAAATTGCACGCAGATAGTCAAGATCCCGATGTCGGGCCAGCTCGATTCGCTCAATCTCGCGGTGGCCACTGGCCTGGTGCTCTACCAGCTGCGTGGTCCGAACCTAACGCTTTAGACCAATGCGCATAGAGTATCATCGTACCTTGATTGCCGATCACGTGCGCAACAAGGCTTTTGCGCGTGCGCTGGAGACGGTCATTTGCAGGAGCGAGACGACGGTAGCGGATATTGGTGCGGGCACAGGGATTTTGGCTCTGATGGCAACGCGACTTGGTGCGCGCGACGTTTTTCTTTACGAGGCCTCCGAAGTGGCCAGCGTGGCCGCCAAGGTTCTCAAAGCGAATTGCGCGCGCAACTGCCATTTGATTCCCTGCCACTCTATGGACATGGACGATCCTCCGCGGGTCGATGTTGTCGTGTCGGAAACGCTTGGCAACTATCCTTTTGAAGAGAACACAATCGAGACGTTAAATGACGCACGTTGCCGTTTTCTGAAAACGGGCGGCGTGATCATCCCAGGCCGTTTGAACCAATTCGTGGCGCCAGTTGTCAGCGAGCGCATTCACAGCGAGTTGTCTGCTTGGGAGGAGGTCGGGTTTGATATCGACCTCTCGCCAGCAATGACGATGAGCTTCAATAACATTTATGTGCGAAGCATGGCGCCTAAAGAACTGCTCGATAATGGCGCAAGCGCCAAGACGTGGGATGCCATCGATTTTACAAAGCAGAACCGGTCGACGCGCAAAGGCGCGGCCAATTGGCAATTGTCGCGCGCAACAACGATTTTTGGTTTTGTCACGTGGTGGGTGGCAGAGCTGGTGCCTGGCATCGTGCTATCTACCGCACCTAATGCACCGCGAACGCATTGGGAGCAACTTTATCTTCCTCTGCTCAAACCGATGAAAGCAAGTGAGGGAGAGACAGTGACCATATCGCTGCGCTCACGTACCTCCATGGAGGAGGGAACACACGTGGCCTGGACAGCCACCCGGCTCAACGCGAAAGGGCAAAGGCTAGAGCGCCAGGCATTGAATTTGGATAAGGGTTTTCTGCCCTGAGAATTGATCGCACGGTGGGTTCTAAGCTTGAAGCGCCACTATGGTTGAGGCGATGATCGTGCCGCCAATGGCCATCGTCGATAGCCACGCCAGCGCATTCTTTAGGCGTTCGCGGTTGCGCTGGCGCCTCGCCTTGCCGAGCCATTCGGCTGAACGGGGCGGCGAGGTTCGTTCACTTTGGGGTTGGCAGCGCTCCACTGGTGCATGGTGTGCGGGTGACAAAGTTAGGGCTGCAGGCTGCGATAGCATAGCCGGTGGCGAAAGGATGGGTGCGGAATTGGGCTCGCCCGATTGTGTTGATCCGTTCTCGGGCAGCACGCCGACATAAGCGGATTCAATATGTGCCAGGCGGTTCATCAACGGGCGCCGATGCATGGCCCGGGCGATCTCGGCGGCCAAGTCCCTTTCAGACTGTGTTGGTTCGTGTAAGTTCGCGCCGACCTGTGTTGCCATTGGAATGGGGTTCCGACTAGTTGTGAGATGCGGTTGGACAACGCCACTCACAACAGTCTCCTGCAACGCCCGCGAAGGCGATGCGCGATGTAATTGCCCGGCTCTTGAACTTGGATACAAACGATTCTGACGCGGATATGGAGTAGTAACAGTGGCAGGTGATGTAAGAGATGCGTCATATACACTGACGGCAGGAGCACGCATGACACACCTTCTCCAAACGCGTGGCCGTCTGCCTTCTTCATCGAAGCATCAGGAAGACTGGCGACCTTTGTGCCTAGAATCTAGTAAAGCCGAATGAGATGGCCGGAGCGTGGCAGAGATGTGTGCGGCTAGAGCATTTTAACTGGGAGGGCATGCAATGATTCTTTTGGTAATTGGGTTGATCGTATTCTTGTCGATCCATCTTGTGCCGACCAACGTCGAATTGCGCGACGGTCTCGCCGCTCGGTTTGGCGAGAAAGGCTACAAAGTTTTCTTTTCCATTGCGGCTCTGATCGGTTTCGTGCTCATCGTTCTGGGCTTTCACAAACTTCAACTGCACCCAGGCAAAAATCCTCAGCTTTGGTATCCGCCAGTATGGTGCCGGCATCTCGCTGTTGCACTCATGCTGCCGGCTATGATCGCGCTTGTCGCGGCCTATGTACCATCACGCATCCATACCATGTTGCGCCACCCCATGCTGATAGCGATCAAGCTGTGGGCATTGTCACACCTTCTCGCTAATGGCGATTTGGCATCGCTTGTTCTGTTCGGAAGCTTTCTCGCCTACGCCGTCTATGACCGCATCTCGGTAAAGAAACGAGGGGCGTTGGGGCCTCTCGGAGAAAGGACCGGCTCTGCAATCAACGACGTTATCGTTGTCTTTGGGGGGATCGCACTCTTTATCGTGTTCTTGTACTGGGCCCACGAGTTTCTGATAGGTGTTTCACCCTTGTCGTAACGGTTGCAATGGGTAAACCTTTCATTAGTTGCAGAAAATAGGTTGGTGCTGTGCTAGGGCGGAATGCGCCAATTGCGGCATTCGCGCCTATCGGCCAGTCGCTGCCTAGCCATTCTTGTTGTTGCTAATTAGGGTGCGGCCGGACACGCACCAATTAATCACGTATAAGTACGCTAATGTCCCTACACGGTACCCAGAAACGTCTGATGGCCCCCGATATCACAGCCCTAAAGGGCCGCGGTGGGATCGTCGCGTTGACCGCCTATCACGCGCACACCGCGGCGATCGCTGATAAGTACTGTGACTTTCTGCTCGTCGGTGACAGCCTTGGCATGGTCATGCACGGTTACGAGACGACTGTGCCGGTACCACTGGAGTTAATGATCATGCATGGCCGTGCGGTGGTGCGCGGAGCCAAACGTGCGCTCGTTGTGGTGGACATGCCTTTCGGCTCCTATGAGGAAAGTCCGTCAGTGGCGTTTCGCAATTGTGCGCGCGTCATGAAGGAAACCGATTGTGGAGCTGTGAAGATCGAGGGCGGCCAGCGCATGGCGGAGACGACCCGTTATCTCGTCGAACGCGGCATTCCGGTCATGTCCCATATCGGCATGACCCCACAGTCCGTGAACGTTATTGGCGGCTTCAAGGCGCAAGGACGCAATCCGGAACAATGGTCAGCGATGGAGGAAGACGCCAGGCAGGTCGCCGAGGCGGGCGCTTTCGCGCTAGTGTTGGAAGCGGTAACGCAACCGCTTGCGGCGCGGGTCACCGCAGCAATTGACATACCAACCATCGGGATCGGCGCGTCCCCGTCGTGTGATGGGCAGATCCTCGTGATGGAGGACATGCTGGGTTTGAGTCCGCGCGTGCCGCGGTTCGTCAAAAAGTTTGGGCGCATTGGCGAGGCGATTGAGGGGGCGATCCGGACGTACTCCGAGGAGGTACGCGCTGGTACCTTTCCGGCCCCTGAGCACACCTACTCCATGAAGACCGGTGCGGCTTCAGCGGCAGGGCGCACACAGGCGGCCGACCTGAGGGCCACGAAAAAGCCGAAAACGCCGAGCAGCTAAGCATCGTCGGACCAGTGTCGGCGAGCTGTGATAGGCATTGGTGATCAACATTTTGCTTAAAGGAAGCTCTCGGCTATCAATGCGCCATCACGGGAAGTCCCCTCAGGGCATTCTGTGCAAGGAGACAATGCAAAGTGCTGAAGGACTATATCCACGATGGTTGACAACAACGACAACCTTCTCCGCGAAGTTGAAGCAGAGCTGCGACGGGAGCGGATGGAGAAGCTGTGGCGGCAGTATGGCAACTACGTCATTGCCACCGCCGCGCTGATTGTCGTCCTGGTCCTCGGCTACAAATACTTGGAACAGGTTCGCCTGGACGCGGCTGAGGCGGCCGGCGCAAAATACGCGGCTGCGATGAGCTTGAAGTCGGACGGCAAGCAGGACGAGGCGGCCAAGGCCTTCGAAGCGCTGGCCAAAGATGGTCCGATCGGATATCGGACGTTGGCGCAGCTGCAACTCGCCGGTCTACTCAACGAGCAAGGTAAAAAGGCCGAAGCACTCGCCACTTACACAGCGCTCTCCGAGGATGGCACGGCCGATTCGCTTTTAAGTGGCTTTGCCAAATTGCAGGCGGCCTCCTTGCGGCTTGGCGAAGCCGACTGGACGGAGATGGAGAATCGGCTCAACGATCTAGCCGCTGATGATAGCCCCTGGCGGTACAACGCGCGTGAACTTTTGGGGCTGGCAGCATTCAAGGCGGGCAATCCAGACGAGGCGCGCAAGATCCTCGAACCGCTGCTCGCCGACGAAAAGACGCCACAGGGCGTCGTCGATCGCGCGCAGATTGTAATGGGGCAAATTGTTGCCAAGGACCTTGCAAAGCAGGCGGCAGTCAGCGGGTCGGAAACGCCAAATACGGCGGTTGACACAAGCAGGCCGAGTGGCGGTGCGCCCAATGCAAGCGAGAAGAAGGAATAGGGCAGAGCGTATGACGGGGCGGGTTCGGCCGGCGGGCATGACAGTGGTGGGGCTTCTCGCGCTCGCGCTTCTCTCGGGCTGCTCTGATACTCTTGATAGTCTGCCCAAGCTCGGCGAGCTCAATCCCTTCGCGGAAAAGCAGGTGCCTCTGCCCGGCCGACGCGTCTCCGTGATGCCGCCGCAGCGCAACCAGATCTCCGGTGAACTAGCCGATGCGAGCAAACCGATCACGCTGCCGGCGCAACGTGTCAACGATGATTGGACCCAACCGGGCGGTGATCCTAACAATGCACCAGGCCACCTTGCTTTCAATGGTGCGGGCAAAGAAGTTTGGTCAGCTGATGCTGGCGAAGGCTCAAGTAGTTCGGGCCGCGTGACGGCAAGCCCGATTGTCTACGCGGGCAACATTTATACGCTGGACGCGGAGGGCAGCCTAAGTGCTTTTGCTCCTTCTGGCGGCTCGGCCAAATGGCGTGTTTCGCTCAAGCCCGACAGAGAGAATGCACAAACTAGCATTTGGTCGCTGTCGCTGTCGCTGACGGGAGGCGGCGACGGGGGCGGTTATGGTGGTGGCCTTGCAGTTGATTCAGGACGCCTCTATGCAGCGACCGGCTATGGGAATGTCGTCGCGCTCGATCCTCAAACGGGCAAAAAACTTTGGGAAAAGAATTTGGGTGCGCCCATACGCGCCTCACCGACGGCAGTAGGCGATCGCTTGTTCGTCGTGACGCTGAACGGGCGCTTCTATTGCCTCGCAGGGGCCGATGGCGGCGAACTTTGGTCGGTACGCGGGCTGCCCCAGCAGGCCAGTTTATTGACGAATGCAAGCCCCGCGGTCGAAGGCGAGATCGTCGTCGTCCCCTATCCTTCGGGCGAACTCGTCGCGTTAAAGGTTGCTGATGGTTCGCCAATATGGTCGGAGAGCCTGACGCGCACGCGCACGACTTCGCAAATAACCTCTATGAGCGATACTGCGCGTCCGGCAATCTCTGAAGGCACGGTCTATGCTGTTGGCCATGCGGGACGCATGGTTGCTACGCAGGGAGCTACCGGTGAGCGGCTTTGGTCACTTAATGTGCCGGGTACGCAAGCGCCATGGGTGGCGGGCGAAAACGTTTTCGTCGTCGATACTATTGGACAGCTGATGGCGGTTTCACGCGCAGACGGAAAGGTGCAATGGACGATAAAACTGCCGGACGGCGGGTCCTGGTCGGGGCCGACGCTTGCTGGCGGCACGCTATGGCTTGCCTCCGCAGGTGGCAAGCTTGTCGGCGTCGAGGCGACGACTGGGCGCGTAGTAACCCAAAAAGATCTCGGTGATCCCGTTTACATCGCGCCAGTGGTTGCACAGGGGCGGATGTATGTTCTGACCGATGAAGCCAAGCTGATCGCTCTGAACTGAGCGTTCTGCCCGTGTTCGCTTGGTGCACGGCCACGGGGGCTTTCCTCTGTCCACCGGTTTGAGGCATAAGCGGCCCTCAAGCCAGGACCAATCTCAATGACCCGGAATTCAATGGTCGCCATTGTCGGCCGTCCCAATGTCGGTAAGTCGACACTGTTCAACCGCCTCACCGGAAAGCGCACTGCACTGGTCTCCGACATGCCAGGGCTGACACGCGACCGCCGCGAGGGTGAAGCTCTGCTGCTCGACCACCCGGTCATACTTATCGACACCGCTGGTCTGGAAGAGGCCAAGCGCGGCTCAATTGCACAGCGCATGCGCCAGCAAAGCGAGACCGCGGTGAAGGAAGCCGATCTCGTGTTGTTTGTAATCGATGCGCGTGAGGGCGTGACACCCGCTGACCAAGTCTTTGCACGCATCGTGCGGACATCGGGGTGCCCCGTTATCGTTGTTGCCAATAAATGTGAGGGTCGCTCAGGCGAGGATGGTTTCTACGCCGCGTTCGAGTTGGGCTTCGGTGACCCTGTGGCAATCTCAGCCGAGCATGGCGAAGGCCTGGGCGAACTGGTTGCTGAAATGATGTCGGCGCTCGGGCTAGCTGCGGGCGAAACGGACGAGGATCAAGCAAAGGGTCCCGGCGAAACACCGGAGATTGACATTGATCGCCCCATTCGCGTTGCCGTCGTGGGACGGCCCAACGCAGGCAAGTCGACCCTTGTCAATGCGATGCTCGGTGAGGAGCGCATGATTACCGGGCCAGAGCCTGGCCTGACACGTGATGCGGTGCCAAGCGATCTCGAATGGGCCGGACGCCGTGTGCGCCTTTACGACACTGCCGGTTTGCGGCGTAAAGCCAAGGTGAAGGAACATGCAGAGAAGCTAGGTGCGAGCGACGCTATTCGGGCGCTTCGCTTTGCAGAAGTGGTTGTGCTGATTATCGATGCAGAGCGGCCTCTCGAGCATCAGGACTTAACGATTGGAGATCTGGTCACGCAGGAAGGAAGAGCGCTCGTCATCGCTGTCAACAAATGGGATTTGGTTGAAGACAAGCAGAAGACGTTGAAAGAAATACGGACAGCTTTGGCACAGCGTCTATCGCAAGTGCCAGGTGTATCTCTAGTGACAATTTCGGCGTTGAGTGGTCGTGGGATCAATCGACTCATGGAGGCGGTGCTAGAGGCCTATGATGTCTGGAATCGCCGCGTGCCGACGGCGGCCCTTAATCGCTGGCTCGAGGAGGCACTGGCAAGGCATTCACCGCCGGCCGTCGCCGGGCGGCGCATCAAACTCCGTTTTATGACGCAGCCGTCAGCGCGGCCGCCAACATTCATTGCATTTTGCTCACGGCCAGTAGCGCTGCCCAAGTCCTATGTTCGTTATCTCACTAATAGTCTGCGCGAGGCGTTCGATCTGCCGGGAGTCCCGATCCGATTTAATCTTCGTAAAGGCGATAACCCCTACGCAAAGCATTAGAGCAGAGTCGATTTTGCTATCGAGTGTGGTGCGCAAGGGCTATCTCGCACCCTGTGCTCAGAGTAGGCTATGAATCGTGCGTCCGCTGTGCACAGCGTCGCTCGCCAGGGGATCGTTCGGGGGACTCAACAAATGTATAGTCGAAGGCCAATGCGCGCATTGCTGCGAAACCGGACGCATCCGATTTCATGGTTTTTTGGCGCTTGTACCGCAGTAATTGCGATGGTTTTGATAGGCGCATTGGGCATCACTCAAGCCGCCGCTTATCCCGCCCACGTGAATAAGTCATGTAAGCGAGACTATTACAAGTTCTGCTCTGCCTATTCAGTCGGCACCCCCAAGTTGCATCGGTGTATGGAAAGCAAGAGGCGGTCGCTGTCGCGTCGTTGCATCGACGCGCTGAAGCGAGCTCGCTTGATACCGCGTCGGTATCTATAGAAGAAATCCCGTTCGGTCGAACGAACACAAAGGATCTCAAAATGCAGCGGACGGGACCAGCGGCGAACCCGAAGATGCCGCTTAGCTCACCGTCCACACGGATAACAGCCGCACTCTAAGCGCCGCTCCGGATGTCAATAATTAGGTTGCGCGTCGCAGCGTTGCAAGATTTTTTTGAGCGGTGCTCGCCAAGAGGTTAAACTCCCGCAGTGCAAAGAGAAGGTAGTGACATGGCAGGGCAAACGACCGAAGTCCTGTTTTATCATTTGGAGCGCCAAGGGCTGGACGTGGTATTGCCAAGCCTTGTCGAGAAGACATTGGAACGGGGCTGGCGCGCCGTCGTGCAGGCTGGCTCAGTTGAGCGACTGTCCGCGATTGATTTAGCGTTGTGGACGTACAAAGAAGAAAGTTTTCTTGCGCACGGAACGGCCAAGGACGGGCACGCCGCCGACCAGCCCGTTTATCTGACCACGTCTGGTGATACGCCGAATAACGCGGGTGTGCGATTTGTCGTCGACGGCGCGGAATTTGATGACTTCTCCGACTTGGTGCGTCTCATCTATGTCTTTGACGGCAACGACGAAGAGGCCGTAGCTAAAGCGCGCGAGCAGTGGACAGGGGCGAAGAAACGGGGTTGCCCCGTCACCTATTGGCAGCAGAACCCGACGGGAAAGTGGGAGAAGAAGGGGTGAGGCATTCGCTCAGAGTTTTGGCGACCATGATTGATTGCCATCAATCATCGCCCGGGAAGAGGTGAGCTAGATTAAGTAACGTCGTGGGTATTAGCACTCATTAGTGAAACGGGTGATAGTTCATGATGTAGCGAGCAGCTGAAGTGTGTCGGAGAGTTTTGTTTGCAGGCACTGTTATTGCTAGCATTTGTCTGACAGGTCGCGCGGCAATGGGACAAATTGGTCCCGACGCGAAGGCCGGGCAGGAGGCTGCACAGAAGTTGTGCACTTCGTGTCATATGGTAGGCAACCAACCCGCGACCGCCAGCGTGTTGGCCGATGTGCCAAGTTTTGTTGCTATCGCGAACAAGCCCGGGCAATCCGCCGAATCAATCGCGGGGCGTATTGTTGTTCCGCATCCACCGATGCCGCAGATCCATCTGTCTCGAAACGAAATCGCCGATCTGGCTGCTTACATTCTGTCGTTGCGTGAGCAGTGATCTGCGATACGTTGAGCTTCCGCACGGACTCATCAGCGCTAAAGCAAGTCATTATGTGAGTGTTTTAGAAACCGGATCACCGATAATTGGGTGCTATGCAATAGGTTCATGGTGCTCCAACAACGTTCAAGTTAGCAACGAAGTATCGGCTGCATGCATGTTGGAGTATCACATCGCGCGCGCCCCATAGTCAGTCTTCTCGCGTTTGGCGCAGCGATTATCCCAGTGGCATTGGAGGCGACAAAGATTTCTGTGGCCGTGCAGAACCACGCGATCCGATCCAACTTTTTCTGTGATCGCTGGGTCCACTGCTCCACTCTGCCATTAACGGCATTGCGCGACGGTTTGCCTAGAGCCGCATCTTGATAACGTGCCGTTTGTGTGCCGAGCTGTCCTGGCAGCGTCGGGTGAGAGGTTTTAGTAGCCGCTGGTTGGCAGTCGCTCTGGCCCATTGAGCGCGCATTGTGGGCAAACTGTCGTTATGTAGTCTTGCGTGCAAAACTCCTTTTGCTGATAATTTGATCAGCTTGGGCGGACTATCGACCTGCGGAGAGGTTACGTTTGAATGACATTAACGTGCGCATGAAGACCCTCAGCGCCGCGGACCCATCCCGATGTTCGACGAGTTCCCCAGTCAACAATGAGCGTCAGCTCGCCGCGAGCGGCGCCGTTGGCAATGTTTGTCGTTAGGGAGGTCTGGTGATGCGCCAAAGTGGCACCGTCAAGTTTTATAATGCTCAGAAAGGATATGGTTTCATCATGCCTGACGAAGGCAGCATTGATGTGTTTGTGCACGTGACGGCGGTTGAGCGTTCGGGTATCGGCTCCCTCGATCAAGGCATGCGCATCACATATGAGACTGAGCCCGACAAGCACGGCAAGGGTTCTAAGGCCATTAAATTGGAAGCCACCGGCTAGGGAACCGCCTCTGCCTCACTGACATGTTAGGTTCGGCGCAAACAGCGTCACCCGATGGCCACTCATACCCAGCTTTTTTCGCCTGCGCTTCTCTCACTAATGGGCAATGGCGGAGATTTGGGGCAACCTCCGACGCCGAGCTTTGAGACCTGTGACGTTGGGGGAGATATCGTGATGATCAAGATCAGTCGGTTAGCCATGATCGCCACCGCAGTGGCCGTACTTTCGTATGGGATTTCTGAGCCCGCCGAGGCGGGTAGGTGCTTCAAGAAGGCAGCCTCGGGGACCGCAGGATCGTTGAAGGGTGCGAAATTTCAGGTTTATGAAGCAATTCTACAGTCCTTCGATTGGGGAGTTTGGGCGGCCTGGATGAGCTCAGGCACGACGCCTGGATATAAAATCGCCAAGCCGCGGTATACGTGCGCCAAGGGTGGCATGGGCTACAATTGCAAGGGCGTCACTACAATTTGCAAAACGTCCTAAGTGTCTGAGGAACCGAAGCGGGTGCGTTGTCCGTATAGTTCCAGACGATGCTCTTGAGCAGCCCAATTACAACCATTAGGACCGTACTTCCGGCCGCTTCGCTCGCCATTTGGCCGAGCGCGGTGGCCGGTGGGACGGCGATGTGCCGTTGGGAAGGGCGGCAGGGGCGAGGGTCAAGCATTTAATCAGGATCAAGCCGCCAATTGGTCCGCCAAGCAACCGACAATGTCCTGGCCGATTGCCCCGAAGGGCAGGTTGCCGGACAGATCGCCCGCTAGCAGCGCGCCGCGCAGGGACTGGCAAGCCAAGGTGAGTTGATCCAAGAACCTTCTCTAATGTTAACGTTTAAGCGCTAGGTTGGAGGGCCAAGACCGACGACCGCCCCTCAGCCTTCTCGAGTAAGCTCTTATAGTCCAATGGAGTGCTACGCGGGAGCAGGCGCCAATTCTGGGCAAATTCTGCTCAGTGGCGTGTTCGCCGGGCGACAAGGGCCGCTCAAAAGTGGCTCAAGGCGGCGGTTTCTTGGGCGGGTGAGGGATTTTCCGGTAAGCTGTGCGTAGATCAGAGGGCAAATAGTTGAAAAGGTTGGGTGGAATATGAGACGTCTCATCGTTTGTGCGCTGCTGTTAGGCGTGGCGGCAATGTTTGTCCCTGTAACGCCGGCCAGTGCCGGTGACGGTGTATATAACAATGGGCGCAGTCAAAAACGCGCCCGTCAGTATCGTAAGCCCCGCCATGCCAAGCGAAGCCCTCAGGTTAGGGGCTATGCCCACCACTGGTCCGGAGACGTTTGCTTCGATATACCTGACCCTGACGAGCGCTATCTTTGCCAATTTGCCGGCTTTATTGATCCTCAGATCGATAAGCAGACCCCAGCAGGTCCCTTTGATAGCGGCTTTTGGTTTGATTCCGGCATGGGCCGGAACGGCGGTGATTCGCCTTACTTGAACTGAGAGCGGCGCGCAAAGCCAATTCAGTGTCACAAAAATGCATGGTTCACACCTTTGTGGGGCGGCCTCTAGGCAGGGAGTAGCGTCCTCGCTATAGCTTTGCCATCAATGGATTCAATACCCAGGCTAACTGGAGTGTCCTGATGCGCCCAATCCGCCCCTGTGCCATTGCCGCCGCCACCTTGAGTCTGCTCGTAGCGCACGCTTTGCCAGCGCAGGCAGCGTGCAAGCGCTTCGGCTTCTTGGTGAATGACTACGGCAAGGTAGGCCCAGCCAACGACGCTAAAGCCTTGCTTGATAAGCACATCAAGAAATGGACCGACGAACAGGGCATCTCCGATTACCAGATCGGCAACAAGCAAGTGAAGTGTGAGCTCTTCTTAGACGTTGGCCTCTTCGATGAGTACACCTGTACGGCCAAGGCCAGTGTCTGCTGGGGCAATGAACAAGCAAACGCTGTTGCAGACGACAATGACGAAGAGTCCGCAACGCCACCGGCGCCGATCCGCAAGGCAAGGGCGGGGCAGGAGAAAACAGATCCGGTCGTTGCCGCTCAGGATGTAATGGCTCAGGATGACGCGGCAAAGTCGGCCGAACAAGCTGCCGAGGAAGCCGAGGCGGCCGCCAAGGCTGCGATCGCCGAAGCCGAGACGGCTGCAAAGGAAGCTGGGGCTGCATCGAAGTCCACACCGCCAGAGACAAAGAAGGCCGCCGCTTCCACTTCCGGCGATGAGACGGCGAGTGAACCGACGCCAATACTTGCGACAGAAACCGCTGAGGCGAATCCAGCAGTACCTTCTACTAGCAATGTCGAGACTGGGGCTCTGCCCACCAACGCCAGCGCTGCGGCGGCAGAGGTTGCAAGAACGTCGCCTGAAATGAAAGAAGCTGTACCGGCAGCAGATGACGAGACGACCACCAGTAATGCGTATAAGCGGGCTGCAGCAGCAGAAGCCGCTGCGGCCGCGGCAGAACGTGCAGCAAAAGCTGCCGAACAAGCTGCCGCGGCAGCCAAGGCAGCGGCCGAAGCGGCCATCGCCGCGAGCGAGGCAAGCCGGGGCGGGCCGGTGGTTCCCGCGCTCCAGTAAACTGATTGCAATCAGGCGGGCTTCTGAAGGCGCTATCGCGTGTTGCGATGGCCGAGTTGGGCACACGCGACAGCGCGCGTCGTAACGATTTTCCTTCAGCTATTTTTTCTAATACGGTCAAGCCGTAGGCGGTGACGGTCGTCCGTCAGAAGGACGACCGCGCCAATCCCAGCACAAACAACGCCAAGGGCGGTTGCGCCAGCAATCAGAAACATTATCAGGACCTGATACTTCGCCGCCTCCACGGGGTCGACGCCGGCCAAGATTTGGCCCGTCATCATACCGGGCAGTGCGACAATGCCGGTCGTCGCCATGGCATTGAGGATCGGGATCATGCCGGTTCGCATGGCGACGTGCAGCACATTACTCATAGCTTTGAAGCGGTTCGCCCCGAGGGCGAGGCGTGCTTCGATGGCGGCCTGGTCTCGGCTGGTTGTCTCTGTTGTTGTGTCGAGAACAAGACACATGCCAGTCAGTGTATTGCCAAGCACCATGCCTAGTATGGGAAGCACATAGCGTGGCGCATACCATGGGTCAGGCCCGATGATGATGCCGACGCCCAATCCGGTGACAGCCATGCCAATGAAAAAGAGCGTGGCGGTTTGCAGGCCAAACGCGTGCCAGCCTCGGACTGGGTGAGCTTGGCGCGTGACGACCTCGATGCCAGCGGCGAAGACCATAATGAGCCCTAGCATGGCCGTCCAAATTGGTGAGGACTGCACAAAAACGAACTTAAGAACAATGCCGATCAAAGCCAGCTGCACGACCATGCGCACGACCGCAATGGCGATGCTCTTTTCCAATTTAAGTTGGAACCCCCATGAGATGGCCGCGTTGATCACAAGTAGGGTGGCAGCGAGCAACAGGTCGGAAGTCGTCAGCGGCACATAGCTCATATGGGATGCTCCACCGTGGCGCTAGCGCCAGTACGCTTGGGGAGCAGCAGCCGCGCATGTGAAAGCCGCTCGATTTGAGCGCGATTATGACTCGCGAGCAGGACGCTGTGTCCTGATAAAATTTGATACTTTATGACCTCCTCGACAAGCGCGGTTGCTTGCGGATCCAGGGCGGCAGTTGGTTCATCGAGTAGGAGTACCTTCGGGTCATCGATTAGCGCGCGCACGAGCGCAAGCCGCTGCCGCTCACCGGTGGAGACAACTGAAAGGGGGCGGGTGATAAGCTCGCCTTCAAGTCCCAGGACGTTAAGAAGCCGTTGGACGCGTCTCGCATCTGGTTTTTTTGCTTCAGCAAATGCAGCCTGCGCCGTGTCAGTCCACCAACTCGGCTCGGCAGCGCAGTAGCGCACTTGATGTCGCCAATCCCATGCGGGCATCTCATTGCGCTCTGCGCCGTCGAGAAAGATGAGGCCCTTCGCCGGATCGAGGTCGGCAATCGCGCGCAACAGGCGCGTCTTGCCAGAGCCAGACGGTCCCTCGATGGCAAGGCATTCACCCGCGGCAACCTGAAAGTTCAATGGTGGCAGGTCACCTATCCGCAAGTATTCGACGCGGAGCAATGGATGGGCTTTCTTGGTTCGGATCCAATTTGGAGAACGGCGCCTACTAGGCGAGAAGACTAAGGAGTTGGCTCAAGCCTCCCATCGATGTGTACGCATTCAGTCGAAGAAGTAGGCAGGCTCTTTCCCTCGAATCTCTGTCAGAGCACCAAACGTTTCCGACCGCAAAAATATTTGCGGTTTTGAAACAAGGGTCGAATTCTAAGTTTATGGCTTCGCGGATAACAGGATGTCGGAACCGTCTTTAAGGATCTCCAAACGCATGCTCGCATTGGCCGCCAGTCGAAACGTATAGTAGGCCTGGATGGACATGGCGTCGAGTTGTGGTACCTGCTTGCCGGTTATGAACTCGACGAGGTATTGGGGCGGTCTGGCATTGGAGCCACGGCAGCGGATCAAGAAGCTTGGCGCTTCCAGCGTTCCGCCCATTTGCACGTCGATTTCGCCGCCGCGCGGCAACGCACTTATGGCGCTGGCGATGAGATTGAGCAGCAATTTGGCCTTGTCCTTAGGCATGTGGCCTGGAGCGGTGCGCCAGATTAGGTTGTGTTTGCCTTGACCAACGAACCCACGAGAAATCTGCTCAGCGGTGTTTAAATCGATCATGGCGCCGGCCGAGCCGGTGGCGCCAAATGCAAAACGGGCAAACTGCAGCCGCGCCGAAGCTTGCTCGGTGACGTTGCGAATAACATCGAGCGCGTAGTTCTTTGCGTCCGCGTCATCATCCTCGTCGAGAATCTCCAGGCCATTGTAGATGGCTCCGACTGGGCCAATAACGTCATGGCAAATCTTGCTGGAGATCAGGGCCGCAAGTTCAAGATCGGTCGGATTGGTGCTCTCGCCCATCCATTCCCCCAATGTTGTCCTAGGTTCTAGCAACCGCGGCACGTCTGGCATTCCGGCGAAACGGGACTCATCTCACGTGCGCAAACTTGGGTCGCTTGCGAAGAGTCGTGCTCTTCTGATACACGGGCCGCAGTTTGGATGCAAAGGCCAGCAACGTGGGACACCTCATGCCCCTGATTTTCGTGGGGGTGTTGAGATTACGATCGCGGCCATTGGACGGCCCGCCTGCTCTTATTCTCAAGGCATCACGCGAATCTAAGGGATACTCAAAAGTATGACAATCGTTGCCGACCGGGATCTGGTCGAGGCGCTGCTTCCGGCAGTACTGGCCGCTGGCCGTATCGAGATGAGCTATTTGAGCGCGGGCGTCAAGGTTGAAACCAAGGCCGACGCGACGCCTGTTACGGCTGCCGATCACGAGGCGGAGGTCATTCTCGTCGAGGGATTGAGTAAAGTGGCGCCGGGTATCCCTGTTATAGCGGAAGAATCAGTTGCTGCGGGCAAGGTGCCGGAAACGGAAGGTGAGTTCTTTCTGGTCGATCCCCTCGACGGAACACGTGCATTCATTGCGGGCAAACCCGAGTTCACAATCAACATTGGGCTTATCAGAAACAACCGCCCCGTATTTGGCATCATCTATGCTCCGGCTTCGGGAAAATTCTTCGCTACACTTAGCCATCAGGAAGCTGTCGAGGCTGACATTGCGCCAGACACAAGAGGGGAGCGACTAGCAGACCATGCAATTAGGGCGCTTTGTACACGTGATCCCGATCCCAAGGCGCTGGTCGCTTTTACGAGCCGCTCGCATGCGGCCAAGGACACGGGCGAATTCCTGAAGCGTCTGCCGATCACGGAGACAAAGAAGGCGAGCTCCTCGCTCAAGTTCTGTTTGATTGCGCGGGGTGAAGCCGATCTTTATGCCAGGCTCGGCGCGACGAGCGAGTGGGATACGGCAGCGGGTCAAGCTATTCTGACTGCCGCAGGCGGTTCAGTGACCACACTTGATGGCGCACCATTGGCCTACGGGAAAAAAGGCGACCGGTTTATCAATCCACACTTCGTTGCCTGGGCACGCCGCCCACTGCTCGGCGCTTCATAAGAGTGGCGTAACCGCCGCAGACAGGCCACGCATTATCGCGGATTGGCCACACTTTGGTAACACTTTCCGTCGAATTATTCGAAAACTGCACGGATCTGTGGGTCGGCCGCGGAGGCCGGTGCAATGCAACGGATTTATGCCATGCGGCTTTTCATTCGCGGACGCTCGGTTTTGACTGCTGTAACGGCCGTTTTCACTTTACTCGCGGCTGCGTTCCTTTCGCCTGAAATCGCCGGTGCGCAGGACAATACGTATGGGGCGGACCAAACCAACGGCACGTACAACAATGACGCCTATCGCCCCGATGGTTCGAACAATGGACCCTATCGTCCGGGCAGTGTTTACCGCGAGAATGACAGCTACCAGCGCTATGATGACCCACAAAGAGATGATGCCTACCGCCCGGACGTCGACCGCGACGCCTATGGCGAGCCCTATTCGCCGCCACCACTGGGTCCCGATGAAGCGCCCCCGGCGGGAGATACTTATTCGCAGAACGAAATTCTGCGCGCGGGCCACGGCATCTTTGGTTCGGTGAGCAAAGGGCTGGCGAGCGTCGTTGAGTATACCTTCCAGAAGGCGGGTCGGCCGAACGGCTATATTTTAGGCGAGGACGCGGGCGGAGCATTCATTGCCGGTCTCCGCTACGGCGAGGGGATGCTCTATACTAAGGATGCTGGCGCTCACAAGGTTTATTGGCAAGGACCCTCGCTAGGCTATGACTTCGGCGCAGAGGGCTCCAAAACGATGGTGCTTGTCTACAACCTCCGCGATCCCTCCCAGATCTACCACCGCTTCGGAGGTGTGCAGGGCTCGGCTTATCTCATTGGCGGCGTCGGTGTGCAGTTTCAAAAGGCCGGGAGTGTGTCATTGGCACCAATCCGCGCCGGAATAGGGCTACGACTAGGTGCCAACGTTGGGTATTTGAAGTATACCCGGGCACCAACATGGAATCCGTTTTGAGTCCCCACGCGGTCTGGCATTGTGGCCGGGGTGGAGACCAGCAGGGTGATCTATTGGGCGATAGCTCGCTAACCTGATGATACGGTACCAAAGGCTCCGCCTGCTCATGGGCAAGAACTTGGAAGTTAGCCAGTTGTCAAAGTTGGAGACGGACGCGTGATCACGATCGAGATGGTCATGCTGGCCGGTCTTGGCTTCCTTACGGCGGCGCTGCTAGCGCTGTTTCTTGCGCCTCTATATCGCCGGCGCTCAGGGCGTCTGGCAATTGAGGCGCTCAAGCGCTCGATGCCGCTTACCGAGGCGGAGATCCGCGCGGACAAGGATCGGGTCAGAGCGGAATACGCTATTCTGATTCACAAGCTTGAAATGAAGGTTGATGAGGCGTCCGACGCTGCAGCGCGCCAGAAGGTGGAGCTAAACCGCCGTGACGCGGCGATAAGCGAGCTGGAAGAAGAAGTAGGGCGCCAGAGCACTTTTATGGACGAGCACGAGAACGCGCGCCGCGTGCTCGAGCAAACGATCATGGACCGGCTGCCGAAGGTCGAGTACCGACTGGCTGAGGCAAAGAAACTTCTATTTCAGCGTGATCGCGAGATAGTCGGTTTGAGCCAGTCAAGTGAGAAACAGATCCGCGCACTGGAAGAGGCTAAGCAGATCAATACGCAGCAGACCGACGAGATCCATCGTCTCAAGGCAGCACTGAATACACGGGCTGCGCGGAAACGCGAAGGGCTCGGTGACCCCAGATTTGATGGTGAAGTGGCGCTTCGCACCGAGATTGAATCTCTGCGTGCCGAAACACGCGACCAGTCGGCTTTGATTGCGCGCCTGCAAGCGATGCTTGTGCGTGCCGGACCAGCAGCGCAGAGTGGGGGCGATCGGAACAAGGCCGCTGGGTCCGGCGGCACTAACAACGAGGCGATCCGGCCGGCAAGGGTCGTGGGGCGGCTTAAGAGCGATCTCGCGGAGGCGCGTCAGCCAAAACTTGTTGCGGTTAATAGTTCTGCAGAGACGAATGAGACTGATAACGCCAAGGTAGCGGCGGAGCAGCGCAAACTAAAGTCGGCGAACGAGGACCAAACGGCGGAGATCTCGCGACTGAAGGCCGCTCTCCAGACCTATGAGGCGGCCGACAAGGACGAGCGTGGAGTCAAGGAAAGTAAGATAGCCCTCAAGGCGCGACTGAGCGCGCTGCAAGCGCTGTCTGACGAGTATTCCGTCACGATCCAGTCGCTGCGGGCGGAGGTTGCTTCAGGCAACGAGCGTCTTGCGCGGCAAGCAGCCTACTTTATGGAAGAAATGCGCCGCTTGGGTGGAGGGACGCTTCCTGCTTCCGGTTCATCAGGGCGTCGCCGCGATTCGCCGGCGTCGTTATCAGAGAAGCGTCCGCTTGTGGAGCGCATCAATGAAACCGGCACAAAGCGGAAATCGAAAAAAGATGAGAAGCGAAACCATGGCCAGCCGGAAAATGCCCAGGCTTCCAGCGGTTTCGTGAAAGCCCGCGCTGAGACAGGCGTGAGCGATCATAGCCAGGCGTTGACGGACGCTTCTGACAGTTCCGAAGGTGAGGTTGCAAAGTCAGGTAAGGCCAAGCAGCAACGTAAATCGCGGTTGCTTGAGCGCATTACCGGAATTGAAAAGTCGTCGGTTTGATCATCCTACGTTTCGCGACGTGTTCGCTGCTATCCATTCGCAGCTCAATAGGGGCTTGTTAGTCTGACGTCTTGTGGCCTGCGGCCTTTTCCGCGTCCACATACACATCTGCGCCCATTTCGCGGAACTTTTCCGACATCTCGGTCATGCCGGACTGCTGCTCGTTAAGTTGGGCTGCGTAGTCGCGGACTTGTTGGGTGATCTCCATGGAGCAGAACTTTGGTCCGCACATGGAGCAGAAGTGCGCCAGCTTGTGCGCCTCCTTGGGTAAGGTCTCGTCGTGGAAGCTTTGCGCTGTATCGGGGTCGAGGGAAAGGTTGAACTGGTCGGCCCAGCGAAAGTCGAAGCGCGCGCGCGAAAGCGCATCATCGCGCATTTGCGCGGCTGGGTGGCCTTTGGCCAGATCGGCAGCGTGGGCGGCAATTCTGTAGGTAATGACGCCGGTCTTAACATCATCCCGGTCGGGCAGACCTAGGTGCTCCTTCGGTGTCACGTAACATAGCATCGCGGTGCCGAACCAGCCGATCATCGCCGCGCCTATGCCAGAAGTGATATGATCGTATCCAGGCGCGATATCGGTGGTAAGAGGCCCTAGAGTATAGAACGGGGCTTCGCCGCATTCGGCAAGCTGCTTATCCACGTTGACCTTGATCTTGTGCATTGGAACATGGCCTGGCCCTTCGATCATGACCTGGCACCCCTTGTCCCAAGCTATCTTCGTCAGCTCGCCCAGCGTTTCCAACTCGGCGAACTGTGCACGGTCGTTCGCATCAGCGATGGAGCCAGGGCGCAAGCCGTCGCCGAGTGAGAAAGATACATCATAAGCGCGCATGATGTCGCAAATCTCCTCGAAGCGCGCGTAGAGGAAGCTTTCGCGGTGGTGTGCTAAGCACCACTTGGCCATGATCGAGCCGCCTCTGCTCACAATGCCGGTTACGCGGTTCGCAGTAAGCGGTACGTAGGGGAGCCGAACGCCAGCGTGAATGGTGAAATAGTCCACACCTTGCTCGCACTGTTCGATAAGAGTATCGCGGTAAATGTCCCAAGTGAGTTTGACGGGATCACCGTCGCATTTCTCGAGCGCCTGGTAGATCGGTACGGTGCCGATGGGCACAGGGGAGTTGCGCAGGATCCACTCGCGCGTCGTGTGAATGTTGTGGCCAGTGGACAGGTCCATGACCGTGTCGGCGCCCCATCGGATTGCCCACACCATCTTTTCCACTTCTTCCTCGACGGAGGACGTGACGGCGGAGTTGCCGATGTTGGCATTGACCTTCACCAGGAAGTTGCGCCCGATTATCATCGGCTCCAACTCGCAGTGGTTGATGTTGGCGGGTATAATGGCGCGGCCGCGGGCGATCTCAGAGCGCACAAACTCCGGCGTAATGTGCTCAGGGATAGCCGCGCCAAAGCATTCACCGTCGGCCAACGCCACGCTAGCCCGCTCCAAAATGGCCTCGCGACCCGTGTTTTCGCGGTGTGCGACGTAGATCATCTCCTTGGTGATGATGCCGGCGCGCGCGTACTCGAGCTGGGTAACCGGCTTGGCGGGCAGGCAGCGATAAGGTGCGGCCTTATGTGCAAACTCGCGGGCGAGATGTCGGCCCGATAGGTTGCCGTTGTCTTCCGGCTTTACGCTCCGGCCTTCGTATGGCTCAACATGGCCGCGCTCGTTAATCCAGGGTTCTCGGATGCGCGGTAGGCCACGTTGCAAGTCGATGCTGGCATTTGCGTCGGTGTAGGGACCTGACGGGTCATAAACTCGAAATGCAGGCTCGCCGCTCTTTTCATCGAGCGCGATCTCTCGGAATGGCACGCCAACATCAGAGTGGCCGTCTGGTGAAGAATAAATTTTGGTGGACGCGGGAAGCGGGCCTGTCGTCAGCTTTGGTATTTTGAAATCAGCTTTGCGCGTAACCTTGTTCATGACGACCTCTTCAGTACCTGTCATCCCGAACCAGGCGAAAGATTGCGTCGTTCTTCGGCTCAGCCGGGATGCGACAAGGCCGAGGAGTTGGTGCCGGTTTGAGAGAAAGACGAGGCAAGCTGAAAGAGCGTCCGTCCCTTCGCCGGCATGACCCGGATCAGGTCCTAAGGGTGCTCGCACGCTTTAGCACGATCTCAGCCGGATGCCTCCGGCGCCCCTCGGAACGGCAAAGAGTGTGCGCCGTCCGAGGTAAAGGTGCAAGGACGAATGAGAGTGGCGCTATCAAGCGACATAGCCGATGTAGCACAGCCATAGGCCGAGCAAGATCTGGATGGCACCGCTCACGGTCATCATTGTGGGCTTACTCAACATGGATTTGCCCATCGACTGGACGCTATCGGGGAAGAGGATGCGGAACACGCCGCCCCCGACCGACAGCCAGCCGAGGATCGTAATGATGACTGGCCAATTAAACTCCCAGATATTGTGGGCGAGCACAATGGCGAGGCCAGCGACCAGCGTAAGCAGGCCAGAAAGAAAGATCATGGCTCGGCTGGCGAGGAAATCAGTGGCCATCTCTCGGAAATCGGTCTGCTTCACCAGCAGACCGAGGCCGATCACGATCAGTACCGGCCCAATCAGTTTGGCAAGAAAGAATGAGGTCTCCATAGGTAACCCTCCCGGTTGCAGCCCGGTGGTCATTCTCGCCGACGGAGTGTGAACTGCACCTGAAGGGGTGACAAGGCAAGCTGGTTCGTTCGTTGTTGATTGGCTACCGGGAATTCTAGCGGCCTTCGCGCCACCAGGCCATCGCGATCAAGAACAGAAGCGCCGCTAGGGCCGTGAGTCCGGTGAACATTGGCGTCAGTTTCACGCCGCGCGTGACAAAGGCTTCGCGGTCCTTGAGCCCCAGCCATCCCGATCCGGCCAGCACCCTTGCGTTGGCGAGCATGGAGATGCGTGGCACATCAACTTCGGCTGCTTCTGCGGCAGACTGCGCAGCCGTTGCACGCGTCCAGAATGCGCCGCCGCCGGTGGCATCGATTAGCGGCTCCAGTTTCTTCTCCGTTGCCGTGACCTTGCTCATCTCGATGGGGTCGTCGATGCCGGCGTGCGCCACCGCTGCCAGATCGCCTGATTGCACTTTGTAGAGACCAGGAATTTTTACATCGACGCTGGTGCGCCACATGCCGACACCAGCCGGTTCCAGAGTCAACTCAGAAGTCTCGCCGCCCGGTGCCGACAATGTCACGGTCTCGACGGTGTCTTCCATAGACCGGCGCTCAACAGTCAACTTCAAGCCGTGGGCCGAAGCAGTCAGACGCTCCTCCTCAAGGTCGGGTTCCTTCATGAGCCAATGCGACAGGCGTCGCAAAAGGTCAGTGTGCGGGCCGCCGCCTTCAAAGCCGCGCGCCCAGAGCCAAGCGTGGTCGGAGGTAAGAAGGGCCACCCGGCCATCGCCCCTGCGATCCAGAAGTAGCAGCGGGCGTTTGGCGGTGCCCTCCATGAGAATGCGTCCATTTCCCGGAGAGACCTCGACCTGGCGGAACCAGCGTCCCCATGTGGGGTTGCTGCCCTCGAGGCCAGCGCCAACCAGATCTCGCGTGACGGGATGTTTGCGCCCGTCCTTTGACAGCTTCGCCTTGAACGGTTCGACGATGACGCGGCCCGTTGGCGGCGCCGGCAGCACGGGTGACAGTGGCGTCCGGAAGAGACTGAGGTTGCCCGCGTAGTCGTCGCCGGCCGCCACTAAGAGCGCACCGCCTTCGTCTTCCACGTAGCGCGCGATGTTGTCGTAGTAGGGAAGCTGCAACAGGCCGCGGTGCTGATAACGGTCGAAGATAATCAGATCGAAGTCATTAATCTTTTCTGAGAACAGCTCGCGCGTCGGGAAGGCGATGAGCGAGAGTTGGTTGATAGGCGTGCCATCGTGCTTTTCCGGTGGACGCAGAATTGTGAAATGTACCAGATCTACGGCAGCGTCGGACTTTAGAAGGTTGCGCCAAGTGCGCTCGCCTGGATTTGGCTCACCGGAGATAAGCAGCACTCGCAAATTCTCGCGTACGCCTTCCGCAGCGATCACGGCACGATTGTTGGCGGGCGTCAGCTCGCCCGGTGCTGTGTCGAGCTCCACCTCGAGAATGTTTTGTCCTGCGTGCGGGAATGGCATATCGATCTTCACAGGCGCGTCGATCGAGGTTGTGATGCGCTCATCAGAGCGCCCCTCACGGCGGACCTTGAGGGTAACGATTTGGGGTGCGTCGCTACCCGTGCCGGCTTCGCGCACAGCGACCTCAATGTCACGTGACTGACCGACGATGCCATAACGTGGCGCCTTCAAGACTTCGATGCGACGGTCGAATTCGTCGGGAGCGCCCGTCAATAGGGCATGAACGGGGGCATCAAAGCCGAGCGCCGATGCGGACTTAGGAACGTCGTGCACCTCGCCGTCCGTAAGCAAAATGACACCGGCGAGCCGGTCAGGTGGTGTGTCGGCAAGTGCTCCGTTCAGGTCGGCAAATAGGTGTGTGCCCGGTGACGTCGTATCACCCGGGGCTGAGGCTGACACCCATTTGACGGATAGGTTCTGTACCTTGGCGAGTTTCGCTTCGAGGTTCTCCTTGACGGCAGCAGTCTGGTCGGGGCGCTTGCCAAGTGTCTGGCTGGCGCTTTCGTCGACGATCACAATGACAACGTTGGCAAGGCTTTCACGCTCCTCTTGGCGCAACGTTGGATTGGCGAGAGCGGCAATGATTGCGGCAAGGGCCGCTGCGCGCAAGAACGCACCGCGCGAGCCGCGCATGAGCAGGTAGCCGACAAGTGCGACCGCGATGGCGCCTACAACCCAAAAGACTGGTGCAGGTAGTAAAGGTGCGAAGTCGATCGACCAATTCATATAAGCAACCTCATTGGCCCAAGCGCTCTAAGAGTGCCGGAATGTGGACTTGGTCGGCCTTGTAATTCCCCGTAAGGGCGTGCATCACGATATTGATGCCCGTTCGGAATGACATCTCGCGCTGGTTCTCACCGCCGCCGACCGTGGGATAAAGCGGCCGCCCACGCTCATCGAGTGCCCATGCAGAGGCAAGGTCGTTGGGCGTGATGATGATGGAGGTCACATCATCGGACACGCGCGCTCGGCGGCGGTCGCCTGACGCGTCATCGCTGCGTGCTTCAACCCAAAGCTGTCCTCCGTTCCAACGGCCTGGGAAGGTGCGCAATAGATAGAACGCTTTTGTGAGTACGTGGTTCTCTGGCACGGGCTCCAGGCGCGGCACATCGAGCCGGCCAAGGATACGTTGCAGGGCCTTTCCGCCCTGTCCGGATATAGGGCTGCCGGAGGGAAGGCCTTGGCCATAGTCGCGTGTGTCAAAGATAATGAGCCCGCCTTGCTTCATGTAGGCGTCGATCTTAGCGAGTGTCGGTTCAGACAGCGCTTGAGCGTTCGGTAGTACCGGCCAGTAAAGGACAGGGTGGAACGCGATCTCATCATTCAAGATGTCCACGCCCATTGGTTCGCCCGGCTCGATTGCGGTTCGCACAGCCAGCACGCGCCCCAAGCCTTCAAGCCCGAGCCGACTTACGTCATCGGCTTCACGATTGCCAGTAAGTATATAGCCCAGTGTGACCTTGCTGGTCGCTTCCATGGCGCGAGCATCTGCAGGTGAGACATTGTCCGGCATCACAGGTTGTGGTGTCGTTGTCCGGAAGGTTTGTGCGTAGAGCGGCGAGGACAGCAGAACGGCTGCTGTCAGTCCGGCGAATGCGAGTAAGAAGGTGGCGGCTCCTGGCGCATGCGGTATTTGACGACCCAGACGCAGGCCTCCGCGCTGCAAGAAGATGACGGCAATGATGTCGAGGAAGAGCAGTGCAAGAGCTGCAAGCAGCATCCACGACTTGAGCGGCATCGCCCCTTCGCTAGCGTAGCTCAATCGCTGCACTTGGGTAGGTAGAGACGGTAGTGGCTCTAGCCTGCTCTTGGCTCCCAATACATTGACAGCGCGAGGCGAACCTCCCGCGCCGTAATATCCGGGCGGGTGATCGAGGCTTGGGATCAGGTTGTTGATCTTGCTCGCAGGTATGGGCTGTGCCGTCGGTGGCGGGGGTTTCAATACGCCGAAACCATCAAGTGTTTGCAATGGCGGCAGTACGGTGGGCAAGTCAGGTGCTTCGCTCGCGTTGCCGGCATCGGCGACCGTTGCCTCATTGCTGGCCACTGCCGTGCCGCCGAGCGTCGCAATGCGGCGCAACATCTCAACGAAGAGACCGGAAAGTGGCAGATTCGACCAGTTTGAGTTGGCGGTCACGTGGAACAGTACGACTTGTCCTTCACCGCGCTTTTGCGCGGTGACCAGTGGTGTTCCATCCTGCAATCGCGCCCACACCATGGTATCGGGGCCAAGTTGTGCAGGATCGGCTAACACTTGGCGGTTGACCGTCACCTCGGTCGGAACCTCAAGACCGGCAAAAAGGCTTGTCTCTTCGAAAGCCGCGAGCGGTTGCGGCGTGGACCACGAAAGAGCGCCACCCAACGTGCGCCCCCCAATGCGGAGCGGTACGGGGAGAAGCGAATCGCCGCCGTTCTCGAGCCGTGGTCCGGCAAAACGCACGAGTACGCCGCCGCGTTTAACCCAATCTTCCACCTGCTGCTTCGCGTCCCCCGATAGCGTGCCGATGTCGGCAAGCACGAGCACAGTTGCGTTCTGTGAAAGTGCATCGCGGATGCCTGCGGCAAGGTTGGAATCCTTGGGCTCCACGAGCTCAGAAAAAGGTCGAAGCGCCTTATTAATATAGTAAAGCGGGGCCAGCAAAGGCTGTGCTTCCTCGCGTGCCTCGCCGGAGATAAGCGCAACTCGCTGCCATTGCGAGCGCGCGTCCAATAGGCTTATCGCGCCCGCCGAATTCTCTCCGGCAATTTCGACCCGCGCGACCTGATTGCGTAGCTCGAGCGGCAGATCGAGGGGTACGCTCGCGAACCTCTCGCCGAAGTTGAGGCGGAATGGCGTTTCACCAAGGCGCTGGCCGCGCACGGAATAAGCATGAATGAAGCCTTGACGCGGACCACCATCAGCACGCTTAACATTAGCGTCGAGCATTCCGCTCTGACCAACGCTGGCCGTGATACCTAAGGGTTCGCTGCCGCGCTGTCCCTCAACAGCGGCAAATGTGCCGCCTTCGGCCAGCGTCTGCAGGCGTTGGATAACCTCACCTGCTTTGCCGCGATGGTCGATGCCGTCGCTGAGCCACACGATGCTTGCGGCTGTGTCGATCGATTTGCTCAGAGTGTCCTCAAGCGCGGAGACGGCTGCCAGGCGGTCGGGCGCGAAGGGCTGCGGCTCAATGGCAGCCGCGCTCGAGCGGGCATCGTTCGGGGCTTCGATTTTCGCCGTAATTGTCTTGGCTGTGCTGGCGGTGGGCAGGATCACAACCGAACGACCCAAAGCTTCAGCGTCTCCAATCGTGCGTTCGATCATGCGAGTACGTTCAGTCCAGTGCGAAGCGGCGGACCAGCCGTTGTCAACGATGATCGCGACCGGTCCTGAGCCTTTCAGCGTTGCCTCGCGCGACGGATTCAATACCGGTTCGGCGAGCGCGAAAATGATGAACGCGGTGGCCAACAAACGGATGAGGGTCAGCCACCAGGGAGATTTGGCCGGTGTTTTTTCCTGGTTCTCGATGCCAACAAGAATGCGCGTTGGCGGAAACGTGAGTTGGCGCGGCCGCGGTGGCACCGTACGCAACAGCCAATAGATGATGGGCAGCGTTACGAGTGCGCCCAGGAGCCAGGGATTGAGGAACGCCAGCGCACCAATGCTCATGGGGCTGCCTCAGACTCGGGTGTTACAAAGCTTACCTGGTCCTGCCAGCGGTAGTGACCGTGCCCGCCTTCAAGCCGCATAATGAGCGTGAGCAGAGGCTCTGACGCCGGCCGGTCGGTGTGGTGTACGAGAAACGACCAGCCAAGGCGTTTGGCGAGTTCCTCCAGTTCAACGCGGTGCGCCGCAAAGCGCTCTTTATATTGGCTGCGCAAGCTTTGCACGCGGTCGGCGACCCAACGCTCTGCACCTGAAGGGCTCAAGAATTCAGTACGGCCTTCATAGGGCAGCGTTTCCTCGGCAGGATCGAGGATCTGCACCAGGTGGCCGGTTGCGCCGTCGGCTGCGAGAGCTTCGATGTGCGCGCGTGTTGTTGCGATGGGGTCGAGGAAGTCGCTGAACACGATGGTGCCCGAAAAGCGCGTCAGCCGGGCCTTGGGGGGTTGCGTATGGCTGACCGCCGCCGTGGCCTCTTGTATGGCGATGGCTTCAGCAATGCGGCCGGTTGCCGTGCGACTTGCAGTTGGTTGGGTGAGGCCAAGGAAAGCTACGCGTTCACCACCGCGAACTAGAAGTTCGGTCGCAGCAAACATGAGTACCAAGGCTCTGTTGCGCTTGGTCGTGTCAGAGAGATGGCTTTGGAAAACCATGGACGGCGATAAGTTGGGCCATAGCCAAACGGTATGTGCCGCTTCCCATTCACGCTCTCGCACATAGAGGTGGTCGGAGCTGGCAGAACGCCGCCAGTCGATCTGCTGGGCGGTATCGCTCGATTGGAACTGGCGGAATTGCCAGAATGTCTCGCCCGGCCCAGAACGGCGCCGCCCATGAATCCCATGCGCGACGGTCTGCGCAATGCGCTTTGCCTCGATGAGGATATCAGGCAGCCGGTCGGCCAGACCGTGCGCTTCACGTTCTAAAGTCAGGACCCCGGCGCGCCGGGGATGATCCTGACGGCCCGGCCCGGAGGCGTTCGCCATTCCTTACTCCACCGCCGCTACGAGCTGGGAGATCACAGCATCCAGGCTCTGACCTTCAGCACGCGCAGCAAACGTCAAAGCCATACGGTGCTTAAGAACGGAATCCGCGAGTGCGAGCACATCCTCGACCGAAGGCGCAAGCCGCCCATCGATAAGTGCCTTGGCGCGCACCGCCAACATCAGTGCCTGACTTGCTCGAGGACCGGGCCCCCAGGCTACGAGGCGATCGGTTTGCTGGCTGGCGCCGGTGCCAGGACGTGCGGAGCGCACGAGCCGCAAGATAACGTCGACAACCTTGTCGGGCACTGGGATCTGGCGCACGAGCCGTTGAATTGACATGAGCTCGCTGGCTGTGAGGATAGTGTCCAAGCGGCGTTCGTCGGTTCCTGTGGTTGCAAACAACATACGTCGCTCAGCACCGAGGTCGGGGTAGCTCACGTCGATCTGCAACAGGAAGCGGTCAAGCTGCGCCTCGGGCAGCGGGTAGGTGCCTTCCTGCTCCAAGGGATTCTGCGTTGCTAGCACATGAAAGGGTGCAGGTACGTCATGGCGCGCACCTGCCACGGTTACGTGATGCTCCTGCATCGCCTGCAAGAGAGCCGACTGCGTTTTTGGTGATGCGCGGTTGATTTCGTCTGCCATCAAAAGCTGGGTGAAGATTGGCCCCTTGATGAAGCGAAAGGAGCGGCGCTCACCTGGGGCATCCTCTAGCACTTCCGAGCCAATGATATCGGAGGGCATGAGATCGGGGGTAAACTGGATGCGCTTTGCATCCAGACCGAGCACCGCACCGAGTGTCTCCACGAGGAGCGTTTTAGCCAGGCCCGGTACGCCGATGAGTAGCGCATGGCCGCCGGAGAGGATCGTCACGAGCGAACGCTCGATCACGAGGTCTTGGCCGAAGATTACGGAGGCGGCCGCTTTGTGCGCCCGCTGTACGCGTTCGGCGGCCGCCTCGAGGCGGGGCACGATATCGGCTTGGGTCTCTGTGACTGTACTCATGATGGCAATGACTCACTTGTCGGCTACGAGTAGATCGGTTGGGGAGGCATGAAATTCAACGATTGAGGCCGCGGTGCGCTGGGTCAAGTGAATGTTACGTTAGTATGCAAGTAGGGTGTCGCATCCACCGAAAGTTGCATGATATGCCCAGTAATTCTTGGGTCGAGCCGGTCTTTCGCTGAGAAAACTCCTTCCGGCTCGTCTCTATGTATCGTCTGGAGGCCTCCTCGTTGCCAATTGTTAGCAGATGAACGCGGATGCTGAAGTGACGAACTGGTGAGATTAGACGGTGATTGATCGCAGCAGAGTGGTTGAGAGCGAGAACATCAGCGGTCTTTCAGCCCTTTTAGAAGCTGCAAGAGATCGTGGACGGGCGCCCGTTGAGCGCTGGGATCCGCGATGCTGCGGCGACATTGGATTGAAGATCTGTGCCGACGGGACCTGGGTTTATCGCGGTAGCCTCATCAGGAGGGAGGGGCTCGTCACGCTGCTTGCCAGCGTTCTGAGAAAGGATGCGGACGGGTGCACGTACCTGGCGACGCCCGCTGAGAAGATTGAAGTAGAGGTAGAAGACGCGCCGTTTCTGGTTGTGGAAATGGAGATGCAGGGTAGGGAAAAAGGGGCAAGAGCTGCTCTTTCGCACCAACGTTGACGACGTCGTATGCTGCGGCCCCGAGCATCCTATGCAGTTCTCGCTTCAACAGCGAAGCAGCGGACTGAAGCCTTATGTGCGCATTCGTGGCCGCCTTGATGGACTCGCCAAGCGCTCTCTGTATTACGATCTCGTTGCGCTTGTAGTGGAAGAGAAGCGTGGGGGCCGTCCCGTGCTAGGGCTGTGGAGCGGGGGCACGTTCTTTGCGATGCAGGCCTATCAGCCCGCTGTTTCAAAGTAACCAGTGTGATCGCTTCTCGGTAAATCGGTACAGAGCCGAAGTTGCGCGCAAACAACTTGCCCTGCCTGATGGTCGACTAGGAGATTAGCGCGGCGCACAATTGCCGCCTCTTAATGATTGTCGAGGCTCTACATCAGTGCACGCGGAGCTCGGCGCCGACCAGGCGCACTTCGGCGGGTGCGATAAGCCCGTTATGGGTAACGGTGACCTTATAGAGTTTGCCGTCGAGCTTTGCGGACCAGAAGTCGAGGAAACCCTTGAGCTTGGGAAAGCGTGGGTGGAGGTCGTACTCCTGCCAGATGTAGCTCTGCAGCAGTGCTGGATGATCCGGCAGATGGTAGAGGATCTCTGCCGTCGTCAGGCTATAGCCCTTTACAAGGGCCGCAAGCTCAGAATTGGCCATCGTCTTCTCCCTCATTAAGACGCCCCCGATCCCGACTCATAGTACCCAATCAGTAAAATGATATGTCAGAGAGCAAATAGCGCAACGAATTTGTTGCCAATCCTCAAGGTGCTAGCAGCATCAGTTTGGGGCTGCTGACATAGCCAATCAGGCCAAGCTCAATTCTATGGCTATTGGAGCACATTTGGCCGCAAGATACCCGATAACGCGCATTTGACGCTTGTCACGAGGTTCTGCCGAGCGATGCTTGAGACTGCGCTCACAAGTTTCACAACCTTTTTCGCTACCATTGGGCCGGTGGAGGCGGCTGTGTTGTTTGCGACACTGACGCCAAAAATGATCGCGCGCACGCGCGCGGCTATTGCGGTGCGCGCTACGGCGATTGCAACTCTCATCATTTTGATCTTCACGTTGCTCGGTCAGCCAGTGCTTGATCAACTTGGCGTCACAATTCCTGCTTTGCAGACAGCCGGGGGCATCATTCTCTTGATCATTGCGCTCGACATGATTTTTGCGCGGCCATCCAGCGCCTTCAGGCTAACTCGATTGGAAGACGCCGAAGCGCATACGAAGGACGACATTGCGGTGTTTCCGTTAGCAACGCCCTTGCTCGCCGGTCCTGGTGCGATGAGTGCCGGCATACTCCTGGCAGCCAATGTGGAAGGAGATGTGGTCGCGCTAGGCGTTACGGTGGCCGCACTGCTTGCGGTGATGGCGCTTACTCTTGCACTGCTTCTTCTTTCTCAACAGCTCAATGCCATGATCGGCATTACCGCACAGCGCGTACTGATGCGCGTATTTGGCATCTTGCTTGCGGCGATCGCCGTGCAGGCTGTGTTTAGCGGTGTCGGTGCCAGCGGGCTCGTCTAGTGTGCGAACAAGTCGTCTCCATCATTTCTGTACAACCTTTAGTCCGGAATTAACCAAACCAGTTCACGATTGGATCGGTTGCGTGAGTAAAAAGGTAAGCGTGCGATGTTTTCTTTGAGTGCCGTAAAAGTGCTAGCTCAAACTGCGGCGCTTGTGGTTGCTGTCCTGGTGAGTGGGTGTGCCTCGACAGGTTACGTCGCCAAGAGCGCAAGCCAGGATGCCTTCGATGAGGTCGGCCGCTTTGCCG
>Ga0209013_10000313_pt1 | contig 42409 bp, 34 predicted proteins | sample Cruoilmetagenom2_FD_187291 | JGI IMG/M metagenome (GOLD analysis project Ga0209013, IMG submission 187291) | Oil polluted marine microbial communities from Coal Oil Point, Santa Barbara, California, USA - Sample 2 (SPAdes) (version 2) | ecosystem: Environmental > Aquatic > Marine > Oil seeps ...
TAGGCATGGGGGGGAGATCGCGTACCAGCAGCGCCCGCCAGATGACCAACGCCAGCACAAGAACCCCCAGAAGGACAACCATTCTCCAGTCGATAGGCACCGCAGTCGATGCTGGTGATGAGCCCGATTGGTCATCGAACAAATCGAGCTCATCATCCGGAATAGGATCGTCCGGACCAAATCCGAGTTCTTCTTCTGCAAGTTCGTCCTCGGGAAGCGGTGATTCATCATTTTGGTCCGGCTCAGGCGGCAGGACCCCGAGAGGGCGAATGACGGCTTCCTGGTTCACGGTCGGTTCGAACTCCACCCAACCGTAGCCGGGGAAATAAACCTCGGGCCAGGCGTGGGCATTGCGCTGGTAGACCCGGTATGAGTTTATGAAGCGCGAGCTGTCATCGACGGCACCCAGGCCGGATTCCAAAGTGGCGCGTGAGCTGGGCGTGAAATACTGGCTGAAAACGAGTTCACCCTCAGAGTAACCCACCGTCACGCGCGCTGGAATACCGAGCGAGCGCAGTAAAATCACTTCGGCCGAGGCGTAATAGTTGCAAAATCCCTCCTGTTTATCAAAAAGCAGCCAATCGATCGGATCTTGATTCCGCGGGAGCTCTTCCAGGTACTCTTTGTACTGAATATTGTCACGCAGATAGAGTGTGACCGCATCAACGATGTCGTATGGATTATCTTTTTCCGCTGCGATCTGCCGAGCCAATTCACCCGTACGATCCGTTACAGTACCGGGCACCTGCAGGTAACGTTCGCTGACCCAATCGGGGTAGTCCGTGCCGGCCTGGCGCAGATCGGCAATGGTAGCGCTGCTGATGGAAGCTGCTACCGAATAATCATCACCAACCATCAACGGAGGGGTGGCGCGCATGGCGACCACGTCGGCTGTTCCATCCGGGTTGTCGGAGAGCTCTACCTCCACAGGGCGACTGATCCAGTAAGGTAGATTGGGGGTGAACAGTACCGACAGGCGTCTCTCCGGTGTAATATCCACGCGCGTGTCCCAACGTGAAACAAACGCCGGCTGTTCCAGGTTAAAGCGATCGGGGGCATAGATTTCACTCTGGGCTGGCGTGCTCGTCCAGCCACCGTCCTCGTAATGATCGTAAGAACGGGCACGCCAGTAATAACGCGGTACGTCAGCTGGCAGCTCGGGCGCCTCAACCCTCAGGATCAATTCATCTGTGAGTAAATTACCACGACCGAGAGGCAGTGCGTCGCCGTAATAATCTCGAATCGCTTTTGCATTGATCAAGCCAATGGATGATTCCACCGGCGCAAAGGCTTTACCCATTCGCTCTCGAAAACCGTCTAACGGCTTCGTGACTTCCTTCCACGAATTTTCAAAAGATGGCATGTTCGCCCCAAGAGCGGGCGCACTCCAGGCCAGGATCACCAGGATCAAAGCAAAAAACACAATGGCCCTCGCCATGCTAAATCCAAGATCGCCCGGTAAGATCGTTCGCTCTCCTCTCCATTCGAGATGTTTATTCAAATAAGAAAAGCGAGCTACCAGCAGCAGCGCCACAAAAATATACGCTCCCAGGAGCACCGTGTTGGTCGAGTCACGCACGCTGTATGTGGCGATAACAAGCATGGTCACGCCGCCCGGGATGGCTGCCCGCCAGGGAAGGCCATAGCGTGTGAGCGTATATGTCGCGTAAACACTCAACGTCCAGATCAGAACGGACATCAGGATCAGGAATAGTAAAGGACTGGTCACAGCTTCCCCGCTCACCAGCTGTTGGTAGGTCTGACCCAGAATCTCAAGCATTCCCACCAGGCGGTCGAGCCAGGGAATACCAATGCCCACGGTAAGCCCAATCAACCAGGGGATGAAAAACACACCGTATAAAAATGCCAGGATGAAGACTAATTTTGGAGAGAAGCGAGTGTAACCCAACGCGATCCCTAACACGGATCCTATCAGAACCACGAGCCAGACCAGTTGAAGGTTTTCGACCCATTCCGTGGCGATCAACTGGGAGGCCACAATGAGTGATGCGGTCACCAACAGAATGGATGCCAGGAGGTCAAACCAGCGGGTTCTTGGGGAGGAGGCGGATTTGGTAGACATGAGGTAAATCAGTTGTCAGTAATTTCGTGCAATCTTAAGTAATTAAAGATGCACGGTGCGAGAAAATGCACGGTGTGAGAAAATGCACGGTGATTAATTAATGTTACTTTACGGTTGGAGGATAAGTTCATGAAAGAAATTTAACCTGGGTGCTTAATGACAGTTTTCGCCGTAATCGAAATGCTCCAGGTTCCACAATTGGCTGTCTGCCGATGGGTCCAGGATGACGCCGCACATGTCGGGCCGCATTGTGACGCCGCTGCGATGGAGATAAAGCGGAAGAGCAGGGAGCTGCTCTGCGAATATCGCCTGGGCTTGATGATGGGCGGTGCGGTGTGACTCCCAATCTGGCAGCGAGTTGAGCGCCATGCGGCAGGCCAGATCGTACTGCGGGTCGCTGAATCCCGGCGCGTTCGCCCCTCCCCAACCCTTGGCATATTCAGGATATGGGCCGGGTACTTCGGCGCTAGTATACAAAAAGCATGGGGGTTGGACGGGTGACGCCCAGGCGTACTGCGACGTCGAGAATGTCCGGCCAAAGATGGGACCACCCGGACCCGGTGCAAACAAGGTCAACGCGGGCTGGGGATCGATGTCCACCTGCACGCCGCACTCCCCGAGCGTTTCCTTAACAATACGGGCGGTGCCTTCTTTTTCAACCTCATCCGTCGTCAGGTAAGAAAATACAAACGGTGTCCCATCCGGGATTTCCGCTACTCCTTGTGAGATTCTCGGAGTCACAGGGTCATTGTCATGATCGATCCAACCCAGAGATTGAAGCATGGCTGATCCAGCCTGTGGGTCAAATTCATAACGGGTGATCTGATGATTGTAGTATGGATGGTGCGGCGTCAGGTAGCTGTCCAGGACCTGACCGATCCCTGGGAAGATCTCGTTAACGATGCGCGACCTGTCTAAACACAAGACCAGCGCTCCCCTCATCTGCGCTGACCTGAACAGGGGCAGCAGCTCGGAGCTCAAACTTTGGATGCCAAAGTCGATATGTTCCCACGCATCCCCCGCCATGGAAGCCAGGGATAAAACTCCCTCCGCCTGCATCTCAGCGAGCTGTGTACCGGGTAATGAGGAACTTAGAGATTCATCCAGGTAGTCGCAATCGCCCGATCCCAGGTCTTCCAATGCAACCTGTGCGTCTTCGACGAAACGAAATACCAGCTCATCGAAATATGGCAAACCTTCCTCTGCCCGAAAATAAGCAGGGTTCCGGCTGAGGGAAATAAATTCACCAGGCACCCAACGCTCGAGCACATAGGGACCCCAACCGATCGGTGCCCGGCTGGCACTATCAGCCGATAAAAGTTCTTCCGCATCCATACTGCCCCAGGCGTGATGCGGCAAGGGTGAAAAGAAATTCGAGCGGTAAGCGGGATCCAAAAAACCGGGGACGCCACGCCACTCAACCGTTGAACCATCCAGTGCGCGATAGGTTTCCGTGCGCGCTATTAAATCTGTCCGTACGGTAGGATAAAGTGCATTTGCGATTTCAAATGAATAGACTGAATCGTCCGCGGTCAGCCGTTCACCGTCCGACCACACCAAATCCGGGATCAGGGCAAAGCGTGCCACCAGCTGGTCCATAGATACGGTCTCTTCCCCTACATAAGATTGTTGACAAGATTCGTCAAGGCAGCCGGCGGGACGGTAGATAACGCCTTCCTTTAATGGGACCAGCGCCCCTGCGTGATCGACGATCAGGTCACCTTGCCTGACCTGTACTGGCTCCAAAAAGGCGTCACCAGTATTCAGACTCGGATATCCTTGTAGGATGACAGGTGCCACTTCATAATTAATGGTGTCTATTGGGCCGTCGTAAATTGCCTGGCGCACATTGCGGGCTGAAATTGAGGCGTCGCCATATAAAAACAGCGATTCGGGCTCATTGGATACACAAATTCGCAGCACCCGAGTGGAATCAGCCGTAACGGTGGGTGTTACGACCGGGATAATTGTATCCTGTATCTGGGTAGCGGATACTGTACTTTGGATTGGGGGAGCGGTTTCTCGAGGACTATCGCTGCAAGCACTTACGAGTACCGTTAAAATTACGCCTACCAATAAAACCCATTTGCGATGCATGGGCATGTGTATTATTAAGATGCTAAATGCCAGGATGATGCCAAATCCATTGACCAGACTTGAGATTGAGAGTAAGGGGTTACAACAGCATCATGCAGCGGAGAGATAAACTTATAATCTCGCGTCTGGGCAGCGAAGTATCTAATAAAAAAGTCGAATATTGATAAACGTTCATTTTGAACGAGTAGTACAGGGGTAGAGGCGGCAGCGCGCAAAAGGCGCTCACGCCCATCTTCAGGGAGGGTCTGCCCCGCTGCCCAATTCTTCAACGACCTACTTAGATAACTATCCACTTCGTACTTCATCTTCCACCATTTATGTACCTTCGTAATTGAAATCCGGAAATTTGTCGCTGTCAGCAAGGCCGCGCACGCCGAGCTTTTTCTTCAACGCCTGGCGCCCGTAGTGCAAACGAGACTTTACCGTCCCGACCGGGATCTCGAGTATTTCGGATATTTCCTGCAACGATAAATCATTCAAGTAATATAAAACCACAACCACTCGTTGAGATAGGGATAATGCAGAGAGGGCTTCTTGTATCTGGTCAAGTTCATCCTGCCTCTCCACAAGATCATGCGGTGTATTTTTTCCCGAGCTACCCAACCACTCTGCCATGTCCTCTAATGGGTGCATCCATTTCTTATTGCGCTTCATCCAGGTATAGGCAAGGTTTGTGGACATGCGGTACAGCCAGGGTTCTAACGGCCTGGAAGTATCCACACGATCAATGAACCGATACAGGCGCAAATAAACATCCTGCAGCAGGTCGCTGGCCACATCCGAATCCCCCGTTATCGCCAGAACCGTACGAAATACCAGTTGGCGATGACGGTCATAGAGCACGCCCAACGCATCCAGGCTGCCCGCTTGCACCTGCAAGATCAAATCAGCGTCGCTAAGGATTGACATGTCAACCTACTAATAGTATTACCCGGGTAAGGTGTATATGGTTCAGATCGTGTAGAAATGTTTGTTTAATATCTTTATTATACCAATAGTTTTAGATTGTGCAGGTTCTCGCTTTTCACTACACAATCTCACTCACCCTCGCCATAACGCATGCGTAAATAAGATTCGTACCGCCTCAGATCCACATCTCCCGCTTCAACCGCATCGATGACGGCGCAGCCCGGTTCGTGAACGTGTGTACAGTCGGAAAATGCACAGCCCTCCACCAAAGGTCGCAGCTCCGGAAAGTAACCGTCCAATTCTTCTGGTTCGATGTCCCACAATGCCAGAGCCTTCAGACCGGGCGTATCGACAACATAACCTCCGCCCTCTAGAGGAAACATCTCGCGGAAGACCGTTGTATGACGACCTTTGCTGGTGGTCCCACTAACGCGGCGCACTTCCAAACCCAAACCTGGCTGCATGACGTTCAGGAGGCTGGATTTTCCCACGCCGGAGGGTCCAGTTAGCAGCGACACTTTTTCGGTGAGGGCCTGATGGAGATTCTCCACACCGACCCCGGTTTCGGCGGATGTGTAAACCAGCGGGTATCCCAGGTCAATGAACGGCTCAAACATTTCTCTCGCTGACTCGGCGCCCACCAGGTCAATTTTGTTGGCCACGATCAGCGGTGGGATGCCCTGCTCTTCGGCGATGACAAGGTAACGGTCCAGCATCCCGAAACGCGGTGTTGGTTCGGCGCAGGCAAAGACCAAAACTACCTGGTCCGGGTTAGCGAGCAGTATCTGCTGGTATTCTCCCTGCGGCAGTGGAGCCATACGCACGAACGCTCGCCGGCGTGGTTCGATCTCTTCGATCATGCCCGTCTCTTCATCTATAAACGTTAACTGTACCCAGTCCCCAACCGCCGCAATATCGCCTGTGCGTGATCCCTGCTTTAACTTGCCGCGCAGCTGGCAGACGATCTGTCCACCCTCTGTCTGGACGGTGTAGAACCCGGATTGGGAGCGAATGATGAGACCTCTCACAGTCACGGCGATGGTGTGCTCTCCACTTCCGGACCCGGAGTGCGGGTCACGTTGTACATGGACTCCCATTCATATAATCTCCCCGGGCTGCTGAGGAAATACAGTTCCACGATACGCCGGAAAATTGGGGCGGCGTAATCAGAGCCTTCTCCGATGTTCTCCACGACCACCGCAACCGCGATGTCCGGTGCGTCCTCCCGCTCGGCAAATGTATAGCCAGCGAACCAGGCATGTGGTGCGCTGCCTGTCTGGGCAGTGCCGGTCTTTCCGGCAACCGGTATATCCAATCCCGTGAAGGCGTGTTGGGCTGTGCCGCGTGGATTGGTGCCCTGCACCACTCCCAGCATGGCGTCCTGGATCACACGCAGCGTATCCGGTGAAACAGGCAGTTCACCAAGCACCTGTGGCTCAAAGACATAAGTAGGTTCGCCTCCGGGCGACTTTATTTGTTCGACCACATGCGGACGATACAACGTGCCGCCGTTGCCGATGGCTGCGATAAAGTTCGCCACCTGCAGGGGAGTGACCAACAGCGCGCCCTGGCCAATCGCCTGGTTGGTGGCATCGATCCTGGACTCCGGGATAGGCGCCTGCCCGTCGGCCTCCTCGACCCCCACGATACCCGTCGCAGTACCCAGGCCGAATCCGCGCGCCATGTCGCTAACAGCGGTGTCCAAACCCCGGTTGAACAGGTCGAGACCAATATGATAGAACCAGGGGTTGCAAGAACGGATCAACCCTCCGGGCAGATCCAACATACCGCTGGGCGGAAAATCGTGCTCGTAGGTCCAGTCGTAGAGCGTAACGCCCTGCAGTTCTTCAAATGTATGCCCACAAAAATAGCTTGAATTGGGTGTATAGATGCCGCTCTCCAGAGCAGCCGCCATGGTGATGATTTTAAAGACCGAACCCAGTGGATACTGGCCGAGGGTTGCCCGGTTGAATAATGGACGATCCTGGCTTTCCAGGGCGTCCAGTAAATAGTCACTGTTGTAGTTGATCGGCTCAAAAGCGTTGGGGTTAAACCCAGGTGTTGAGACCATCGCCAGAACACGGCCCGTGTCGCGCTCTAAAACAACGACAGCGCCGCGAAAACCAGAAATCGCCAGTTCAACCGCTTGCTGGAAATCCTTGTCCAGGTGGGTGTATATCGACTGCCCTGGCCGAGCCGGAGCCTCCGCCAGCCTGGTAACCGGCTGCCCCCGGGAGTCCATCACATACAACGCACCTCCCCGCGCGCCTGATAACCGCTCTTCGCCCCAGCGTTCCAGGCCAGTGCGCCCCACACGATCGTCAATCCCATACCCCAGGCTGGTATACTGCTCCATCTCTCCGGCCTGGATGGCGCTTACATATCCCAGCAGGTGGGGGGCAACACCGCCATCCGAATAATAACGAGACTTATAACTTTGCATTGCCAGCCCGTCCAACTGCGACAGGTAATCGTAGCGGTCGGCGACCAATTCTGCAGGCACCTCTCCTAAAGGCAGGTACCAACCAGCCCCCGAGGGGTAATTGACATACATGGCTTTGATGTTGTCCGCACTCATGCCTGTTAAATCGGACAATTCCCCCAGCAGTATGGCCTCCTGCTCGGGGTTGATCTGGTCGGGAAACAGACCTATGGCGGTAGCGTCTGTTTGAGCGACGAGCGCGTGACCGTAACGATCGTAGATATTGGCGCGCGCGGGGGTATATCCGCTGCGATCCATCGACAGGTAGTTGCCGCCTTGCAACTGCGGTAAAACCAGCGTGTCATCCCACTGCACGCGCCATTGGCCATCGTCCAGGCTCAGATTCATTAATGTGTCCGCATGGATTTCGCCAACCAAGGTGCTCACCAGTTTTACTCGGTAGCTTACCTGGGCGCTGTCCTCATGCGTGAGAGAAGATAAAATCTCGTAATCCACGCTGCCTAAGGCCGCTTCACTGGCGACGCCTTGATAATGCAGGGTGAACTCTTCTTCGCTGATCGCAGCCTGGCTGATGGAGGTCAGCAGCCCGTACATGGCCTGGTAATCGCCAATTTTCCAGGCGTCCAGATATGCGCGCCCGGTCAACTCCACAACGGGCATATCGGAGGTATCGACCTCGGGGCTCTCTTGAATTGTGATTGATTCAACAATTTGAGGTGTAGCCAACAGCGACCCCTGCCCACACCCTACGGTCAGAATTATCAACAACAATAAGCTCCAGCGCCAGTATTTCATGTCGTTAAATCAACGCTCACATTTCATTGTTTAATATCCGCCCGTAAACCGGGCAGGAATATCCCAATACATCCTGGCAGGCCTGCGGAACGTCCCTGTGCGGTTCAACGCCAAACTTCTCCATAGAACGTACCAGGTGGCAAAGCGGCAGCCCCATTACGTTTGCATAACAGCCACTTATACCCTCCACCGGTCGAAAGCCCGGATGCTGGATGGCGTAGGCACCGGCCTTATCCATGGGGTCACCACTCTCTATGTATACCTGCATCTCTTCATCGGCATAATTCCGCATCGGCACATCGGTCACACACAGCTCCTGGCTGAGAGAACCATCTTGTTTGTCTATAACGGTCAGTACTGAATACACCTGGTGCGTACGTCCCCGCAACCGCAGCAGCATCCTACCCGCATCATCTGTATCTGTTGGTTTTCCCAGTATCAGGCTGCCATCAACCACGGCAGTATCACAAGCCAATACAAACCTTTCAGGCGCTCCATCCTGGGGGAGCATATTTTGGGTTCCGCGCGCTTTGCGCTCCGATATCCGCCGCACGTATCCTTCTGCAGTATCTTCCGGAAGAACGCTTTCATCAATATCAGCCGGCTGCACCAAAAAATGCCACCCACTAAGCGCCAGTAACTCCTTCCTTCTAGGAGAATTCGAAGCTAACACGAACATTATCTGCGCATTCTAACATAAACGCCGGACCCCACCCTCAGAATGCGGTTAGAATAGAAGCGTGATACCGCAATATCCTAACAATGCCCAAGACCCGGCCCGTGTCAAGTCAAATTATAATATTACCGAAAGGACATGGTTCTCTCAGTAACATTTTCGATGAATGAGTACGCGGTATTGCATAACAAGCATGGGGCAGTATATAATGTCCCAAGTCGATTGTGTAAGCCACATTCACATTACAGTCTGCAAGTTAAGTACCAGCAGAATAGATTGTGCAGATTCTCGCATTTCAGTACACAAGCTCAGAACAGTGGGAGGGAGAAACTATGCGGTTATTAAAGGAAAGAGTATTAAGGGAAGGGAAAAATCTAGGCGGGGGGATACTGAAAGTAGATGGATTCATCAATCACCAGGTTGACCCAACCCTGATGGACGCCTGTGGAAAAGAATTCGCCAAATTATTTCGCGATATTGGGGCAACTAAAATCCTGACGGCTGAGATATCGGGCATCGCCCCCGCGGTTACAACCGGCATTCACCTCGGACTGCCGGTTGTTTATGCCCGAAAACACAAACCAATCACCATGCCCGACCAGGTCTTCCTGACCCTGACGCCGTCCCACACCAAAGGTCGCATGGTAGAACTGATCATCTCGCCCGAGTACCTCTCCGGAGGTGAGCAGGTGCTGATCATCGACGATTTCCTGGCAAGCGGTGCGACCATCCTGGGTTTGGTCCAGTTAGCCCAGACCGCTGGCGCTCAGATCGTGGGGATTGGCGCCTTGATCGAAAAGACATTCGAAGGCGGGCGCCAGGCGCTTGAGCATCTGGATGTACCGATTATGGCGCTGGCTCAGGTCAAGGCGATGGAGGGTGATCGGATCGTCTTTCAAGATTAAAACCAGAGGATAAGGGACAGGGGATAGTGACGGCTTAATTGCTGCTTCACCCCTACCCCTTACCCCCTGTCCCCTGAACTATAGTTATGGAATCGATCGCAATTCTTGATTTCGGCTCACAATACTCCCAACTGATCGCTCGCCGCGTGCGGGAGATCCAGGTCTACAGTGAACTTTTTGCATGGGACACAGCCCCAGAACGCGTCCTGTCCATTCAACCCAAAGGGTTCATCTTGTCCGGGGGACCGGCCTCGGTGTATGAAACCGGTGCGCCCCAGGTCCCGGACTACGTGCTGGAGAGCGGGATGCCCATCCTGGGAATCTGCTACGGTATGCAGGCGCTCACCCATGCTTTGAACGGGCACGTGTCGCCATCTCGGGAGCGAGAATTCGGTTCGACCAAAATTAATGTTAAAATCGAGAACCCTCTGATACCCAGCGGCGAGCAGCGAGTGTGGATGTCACACGGCGATCGGATAGAAACGCTTCCACCAGACTTTATCACCCTTGGCAGCAGTCAAAACTCCCCCATCGCCGCACTCGGGGATCTCTCTCGAAATTACTACGGCCTGCAGTTCCATCCGGAGGTGCACCACACGCCAGGTGGAAAGGCAATATTAAGTAATTTCGTATTCCGAATCTGCCAGGCACGAACAGATTGGACCCCTGATTCAATCATCACCGAGAGCGTGCAGCGCATCCGTGAACAGGTAGGCAATGAAACGATTATCTCCGCGGTAAGCGGCGGTGTTGACTCCAGCGTGGCAACCGGGCTGGTGCAGCAGGCCGTGGGCGATCAACTGATCGCTGTTTTTGTGGACAATGGCCTGCTGCGCCAGGGTGAAGTCGACCAGGTACAATCCGCATTACACGAGCAGCTAGGAGCCGAGTTGATCATCGTTGATGCCGTCGATCACTTCATGAGCGCACTGCATGGCATAGAAGATCCCGAAATAAAACGACGCATCATCGGCGAGTCATTTATACGCATCTTCGAAGAACAGGCGCGGGGTCTTGGAAACCCACGTTTCCTGGTGCAGGGCACGATCTACCCCGACGTGGTTGAATCGAGCGCTCCCGACCGCTCGCAAGCACAGCGCATCAAGACACATCACAACGTCGGTGGTCTTCCCAGCGAGATGATGTTTGAGCTGGTCGAGCCGCTGCGGTACCTGTTCAAAGACGAAGTGCGGATTGTGGGAGAGGCCCTGGGCTTGCCAATCGGTCTAGTCTGGCGCCAGCCTTTCCCGGGACCGGGTTTAGCAGTGCGCTGCCTGGGAGAGGTGACTCCCGAACGGCTGGAACGATTACGGAAGGCGGACGCCATCCTCACAAAAGAACTGGATGCCGAGGGACTGCTGCGAATGAAGCAGCCTACCACCGGTCATACGGGGACCGCCCAGGCTTTTGCCGTGCTGCTGCCCGTGCGCTCTGTGGGCGTGATGGGAGACCAGCGTACCTACCAGGAGACCGTGGTCTTGAGAGCTGTCACTACCGAAGATTTCATGACCGCCGATTGGGCCAGGCTGCCGTATGACACGCTCGAACGGATTTCCAGCCGCATAGTCAATGAAGTCGACGGTATCAACCGGGTGGTTTATGACATCACAAGTAAGCCACCTGCAACCATTGAATGGGAATAAACGTACATATATTGAATCTCGAAGCTAACTGGATCAGCGTTAGCAACTACAAGGATTGTGTCAAAGAAGGTGTGTTATTCTGTGCGTCTGTGACGCACACACAATACAACACGAAAGCCATTAATATCAAGGAGAATGTGAGATGAATATTGGCGATGTATTATCTAAGGCATGGAAGACTATTTGGAAGCATAAAATACTATGGATATTCGGTATTTTCGCCGGCTGCGGCACCGCCGGTACAGGTTCCGGCAACAGCGCTATCACGTACCAATACGATGTTCCCTATGAAATAGATTATTACTTCAATCAAATCGATCCGGCGTTGATAGCGCTTACCGTAGGACTGATCATCCTGATCGCGCTGATCCTGCTGGTCCTGGTGATATTCCTGAGCACCGTTGGCCGCATCGGCCTGATACGCGGCACATACAAAGTCCACAACGGTGCTGAACGCCTGACCTTTGGGGAAATCTTCAGCGGCAGCACACCCTATTTCTGGCGTGTCTTCGGACTCAATCTGCTGGTTGGGATACTGGCATTCGTGGCTATCGTAGCATTTTTCGTACTGGGTGTCCTGGGAGCGGTGTTTACCCTCGGTCTGGCATTGTTATGCTTGATCCCCATGTTATGTTTGCTTGTTCCAGCAGCCTGGTTACTAAATATCTTTGTCCAGCAGGCGATAATCGCTATCGTACTCGAAGACCTGGGCATTATGGAAGGTTTGCGACGCGGCTGGCAGGTGTTCAAGAGCAATTTCGGGGACATGTTCATCACAGGGCTTATCCTGTTGATTATCACCCTGGTGTTCACATTCCTGTTCATGCTTCCGATGATGCTGTCCATAGTGCCATTCGTATTGGGCATCTCCGGTGGATCAGTGGGCGCAGGCGTGACTGCTGCAGTCATCATGCTGATTTGCTACCTGCCCATCTATTTAGTCCTGTATGGAATCGTACGCGCATACACCGAATCTGCCTGGACGTTGAATTACATCAGGTTGGTGCCGGAGGAAGTCGAACCTGTAATTGACCTGGGTGAACCACTACCAGATCCAAGCTAATCTAAAAAAATAAATCAGGTGGAAAACGCACGGGAGAACATACGTCTCCCGTGCGCAATATTTATAGGACTTACGCAGTTCAGGGTTGCTGGGGGTGTGGTAGGGCAGCAAAGCTGCCCTACCACACCCCCGAAGCCTACCCAACGGCGTAACTTCTAATTTAATAAACTTGTGCTAAAATTCAAGTATGCGTTACCGCACTCGCGGCTTGATCCTCCTGCTCATAATTATTCTACTAATTCCATTTACGGCTTTTTCTCAAAACGAGCAGGAAGCCAGCGCCAACCTATTGCCTCCCAACACCGAGGCATTCCCGTTAATTGAGGCCTACCTAAAATTCCAGGACAGTGTGGGTAGATTCATATACGATATACAGGCATCAGATGTACGTATTCTGGAAAATGATGTCCCTATCTTACCTACTACCTTCACCCAGTTGAGCACCGGCGTCCAATTCGTGACCGCGCTCAATCCGGGGCGGTCTTTTGCGCTCCGCAACAGCCTCGGTATCTCGCGCTACGAGTATTTGATCGAAGCCTTATCAGACTGGGCCCTGCGTCGATCGGGGTCAACGATCGATGACCTGGCCTTGTTGGTCAGCGATGGCCCACAGGTCAGCCACGTGGCTGACCCGAGCGATTGGCTCTCCGCGTTGGAGACGGTCGATTCAGAGACTGCACGAGATCAGGAACCTAACCTGGACATCCTGTCACGCGCCATAGACCTGGCATCCGATACCACCCCCCGACCTGGTATGGGACGGGCGGTCCTGTTTATCACGCCACCTTTGGAGGGAGAATACAACCTACCGCTGGAAGATCTTATATCCCGCGCTAACCAGCAAGATATGCGAATCAACGTGTGGATGGTCTCTTCTGAGGGCGCCTATACGCCGCAGTCAGCTGAAGGGCTTGTACACCTGGCAGAGAGTACTGGCGGGGAGTTTTACGTCTACACCGGCGAAAACCCTATCCCCGATCCGGAATCCTACCTCGAGCCACTGCGAAGCGTGTACAGACTGGAATATATTTCACAAATAAGGGAGAGCGGCGAGCACCGACTGGCGGTCGAAGTGCAGACGCCGTTCGGAACCATCACCTCGCCCACTCAAAACTTTGAAATAGCCGTCCAACCCCCTGATCCGGTCTTCATACTCCCACCCCTCGAAATAGTCAGAGAACCACCAATTAATGAGGGTAGAGCACGCATTGACGATATTCCAGTCCAGGATTACGCACCCACTGAACAAGAAATTCAGGTGCTGGTGAGCTTTCCAGATGAGCGCACCCGCCCGCTGGTTCGTACAACGCTCTACGTCGATGGCGAAGTCGCGGATGAAAACACGGCGGCACCATTTGATCGGCTATACTGGAATTTGCAGGACTACACATCTAGCGATTCACATTTGCTGCGCGTAGAATCGGAAGACATATTGGGCATGGTAGGCAGCAGCATGGAGACTCTCATCCATGTTTCCGTTATCATCCCCGAACCAAGCCCGTGGTCCTGGATATACGACAACATCCCCATTCTGTCCGGTATGGCGGTGCTCCTGGCGGGGGCCGTATTATTCCTGGTGCTTGTATTGGGCGGCAGGCTTCAACCGCGTTTGTTGGGGCGGATTCGACACGCACGCCGTAAAGTCGATCCGGTCACAGAACCTATTCAGGTGGCAGAAGAACCCACCCAACGTCGTTTACCTCAATGGGTAAATCGCTTACACTGGCCTCAGCGCTCTGACGAAACAAAACCGCTGGCCTACCTCAGCCGGATCTCCGAATCAGATAACATTTCTCCCGCCACACCCATCCCACTTACTGTCGATGAAATTATCCTGGGAAGCGACCCAGACAAATCTACTTTTGTGCTCGATGATCCATCCGTGGAGGATCTCCACGCGCGGTTGATTCGCAAGCCAGACGGATCCTTCCGCCTGGCAGATGAAGGCTCTGTTGCAGGTACGTGGATCAACTATACGCCAGTTTCACAAGAAGGGACAAAACTGGAACACGATGACCTGGTGCACATCGGAAGGGTGGGTTTTCGCTTCACACTTCGCAAGCCAACCCGGGTGCGTAAACCGGTCATCACACCAATGGAGCCTGAAGATAAAAGTTAATGGGGGTATCTAGGGTAATCGTACGTAGTATACGTCATTCCCGGTAGCCAGGAAAAAAATACGCTCGAACGAGTCAAAAGCAAAGGCGGTGGCACTGGCATTCGATGTCAGTTCGACTGGCATGTACTCGCGTTGAAAAGTCGGACTGCGCAGACTGAAATGATATATTGAGCGGCTGACCGGATCCAGAAGATAGAGGGACGGATCAGGAGGTGGGTTGTATAGAATTTGGGAAAATGGATTCTCCGGGATCAGCGCTGAATTTTCGCGGCCTGGACGCGTGTCAAGATACATGACCGGTTCTGTGCACCTAGTGGGTGATACTTCCAGCCAGCTAAACTGACACAGTGTCATGTGTCCATCCGCGTGCAGCAGATAAAGATCGTTATTGTTGACTACCAGGTCCACGACATCATCCATGGGCGGCACCTGGTCTCCAAAGAAGATCTGCGGCGATTGGGTGATATCGCTGTCCCAATATATCCAAACCGCGTTCGATTCTGGATCGAGCACGTACAAATTTCCTAAATCTAACGAAAAACCTGCCAGATCGGTTAAATCACTCGAGACCGGTTTTGCCAGTTGTCCAATGATCGGGGCCTGTCCAGGCATACAATAAACGACATCTCCGTTGTCACTCAATCCTAAAATACTCGCACCCGGTTCAAATCCTGCCGGCCAAGAGACAATGTCAATTATGGGTTCATCGACACCTGGCGCCCCCGGACCACAGGCGAAATCTTCATCGATCATATAACCTTGATTGGTGAGCGTCGCATGATAAACATGACCGCCATTTCCATCCAGCAGATAAACTTCGTCATCCCCAATAACAATACGTTTTATGTTCGCAGAGGCAGGTAATCCGCCAAATATCGCTGGTTGAAAATCTACCCGCCTCACCATATCGAGTTCATCAACCTTATTCTGAGCCTTTTCTTGCAGTTGATCCAGTTCTGGGATTGGATAAACGATCTCAGCCTTAGCCAGATGATCGATCAACGCTTTCCAGGAAGATCTTTGAGCCAGCAGGTCCGTTTCTCCCTCTGCTTCCCTGACCAATTCCAGGGCTTGAGAATAAACGACCTCAGACTGAGCCGCCATACCGCGCTGGATATACACGACCGTTGCCACACCCACAATAAGGATTGGTACTGCCAGCGCAATGAACGCCATTGTAGAACTTGGAATGGATGCCAGGGTTTCCCCGGGAATAATGCGATTGAACAGGGATGCGAACGATTGGAAGATCATGGCGAACGGGTAAAGCACGAACTTGAAAACACTGCCAATCGAGCCCAAACAGGAGCCCTGCCGAGTGGATTCCACGTCACCTGAAGTCGGAGCGACAGCATCACTCAAAGCTGGCGTTATCTCCACCGATTGGGCAGCGGGAATGTCTTTAGCGGCGGTCACAGCAACCACACCTGCACCTGCAGCCGCACCTACAGCCGGTCGTGGAGGAGGTACATCTGACAAAGCCTGGTTGCTATCGGGCGTCCCGACAGCTGTGGCTGTCGATCCCGAGCGGAGTAGGACAAGTTCCCCTTTCCCCGGTCTGGCTTGAACTATAAAAGCCCTGACTTCAGACGGCGCTCCAGCCAGCAGGCGGCGGCGCGTGCTCTCCGGACCCTGACCGTGGATCGCGCTCAGGGTAGCCTCATCCCAGCCAGGCAATGGTTGGACCGCTATCAGCAGGGTATCGCTGGACTCCAAAGCAGCATGGAAGTAGCGCACGGCAGCAGCTGCATTCAGCCCCAAACCTGGACCCGAGCGGTCCGGATCGTATTCATGTACAACACCTGATGCGGAAATAATGTAAGCGTGTAACGGACCCGAATGAGCCAGGTATATTTGTCCATCCCGCCTTACTATTTGTGAAAGATAGCCTGTGATTTGGGGACCGCTGCCAGCGTTTTGTTGATTCAGCTTGAACAGGTAAGCGTTCAGAGCTTCAGCCACCTCACGCAGCGCAGATGTCACCGAACCCGATACTTTGTAATAGGTCCTCGACAGTTCACCCAGCAGGGTTGTAAGCGCCTCATCCGGAAGCGCTGCTTCACCCGTGAAGCTTACGTACAGGATAAGCTGGTCGGAACTCCGGCTGCGCGCAGCACGGCGCGGACGATCAGCGACGTGCAGTCCGGGTAAGTCGGCCAGGTCCTGACTGTGGTGGCGATATAAAGGCAGTATATTGAGATCCAACGAGGCGGTCATAGATTCAACTAATTATTGATATCCTGCTCAACATCCCATACGTAAGTTTTTCGTACTCATCCTGTACATTATACTGGTAAAATGAACCCCAACAAGTGTCCAAATCGATTTTATACATCCATCCAACGAGGCTCCCAGTCATCGTAAAACTGCCTGGACACGTCACTTGGGAAACAAATCATGTTGGGCCTATCATCAAATACCTGTAAATAAGCTGACAAAAACAATGAGGAAACAATGCAATTAAACGTTATCTCCGATCTCAATGAATTTGAGAGCCTGGCAGATGAATGGAACAACCTGTTAACCTGCTGTAGTGCAAGTCACGTGCCATTCCTGCGCCATGAATACCTGGACACCTGGTGGAAGACACTGGGTGGCGGCGAGTGGGAGCATGGAGAACTGTATATCGTCACCGGTCGTAATGGAAAGGGTGAGTTAATCGGGATCGCACCACTGTTTTTCACCAACAACCTGGAAAACAGGCCTGCCTTGATGCTGATGGGCAGCATCGAAATCTCCGACTACCTGGATGTGCTCGTGGGAACTGAAGACGCGGCCCAGTTCATGGGAGCCTTGTTTGAGTTATTGTCCGCAGACCAGGCTGCCGGATGGGAAATTCTCGATCTGTATAACATTATCGAAGACTCACCCACTTTACCTGCGCTAAAAGCCGCGGCCGAGGGCCGTGGTTGGAGTTACGAGCAGAAAAACATACAACACTGCCCATACATCCCGCTCCCGGGTGACTGGGACGCCTACCTGGCCGGTATCCGTAAAAAACAACGCCACGAGATCCGCCGTAAAATGCGGCGCGCCCAGGAATTCGCAGTGCCCGTCAACTGGTACATCGTGGAGGACGAGAGCAAGCTCGATGGTGAAATCGACGATTTCCTAGACCTGATGGCCCAGGACCCGGAGAAGGATAAATTCCTATCGGATGCCATGCGCTCACAGTTTCGGGCTGCCGCTCAGGTGGCTTTCAGAGCCGGATGGCTGCAGTTGGCTTTCCTGAATGTTGGGAACCAGAAGGCGGCCGGTTATATGAACTTCGATTATGACGGGCATATCTGGGTCTACAACTCGGGCATTAACTTCGATTTTCGCGAATATTCCCCCGGGTGGGTGCTGCTGGGACATTTGCTCAAATGGGCCAACGATAACGAACGCAAAATTTTTGACTTCCTGCGCGGCGATGAAAGTTATAAGTATCGTTTTGGCGCCGTGGATCGATTTGTGGTGCGTGCAACGGTGAGTAGAAATTAGAGAAAAACGTGATGCGTGAAATGTAACGAGTAATAATTAAAGAGCAGTCGTGTAATTATTAATGGTGAATACGGAGAGACTTAGCGTTGTCGTTCAGGCGGGGGGAGAGTCGCGGCGGATGGGCCGGGATAAAGGTTTGCTACCATTCCAGGAAGGGACATTAATCCAGCGTGTGTTGGAACGAGTGACGCCTATCGCGGATGAAGTCTTAGTCACAACTAACAACCCGGAAAGCTATGGTTTTTTGAAGCTGCTCCTGTACCCGGACGACTATCCGGGCAGAGGCGCGCTGGGAGGTTTGTATACGGCGATCAATGCTGCAGCGCACCCCCTGGTGGCGGTCGTGGCCTGCGATATGCCTTTTGTTAATACCGATCTGCTCAACCACCAGCGGGAGCTGCTCATTTCGACAAACTCGGACGTGGTTATCCCGCACACCGGGGAGGGTCTGGAACCATTCCACAGCGTCTACCGGCGCAGCACTTGCCTGCCGGCGATCGAGGCCGCTCTGGAAGACGATAAATGGCGCGTCGACGCCTGGTTCAGCCGCGTGAAAATTCAGCAATTAAAACCCGAGGGGATAAAGATTTACGACCCGGATATGTTGTCCTTCTTCAACATCAATACCCCCGATGACCTGCAGACCGCACTGCAGATTGCCTAATCCAAGGAGTTCATATCATGACACTTGACGTACCATTGATTCGAGAGCAGTTCCCGGCACTGAGCGGAAATACGATCAATTTCGATAATCCTGGCGGCACCCAGATCGTCAATAACAGCCTGGATCGAATCAACACCTACCTCCTGGAGCACAACGCCAATTTGCACGGCGCTTTCGCCACCAGCCGCGCCTCAGACGAAGTACTGGACGAAGCCTATCAGGCCGCAGCCGATTTCTTAAACGCCGGACGGCCGGAGGAGATCGTTTTCGGTTCGAACATGACATCGCTCACGTTCAACATCAGCCGTTCGATTGCACGCACATGGAACCCGGGCGACACTATCGTGGTCACTCGATTGGATCACGACGCCAATATCACGCCCTGGGTCATGGCAGCCGAAGAACGAGAGTGCGAAGTGCTGTGGGTCGATTTCCATCCGGAGGACGGCACACTGGATATGGAAGATATGGTGCGCGCGCTGGAGAGCAGGCCCCGACTGGTCGCGTTTGGCTATGCTTCCAACGCACTGGGCACCATCAATCCAGTTAATCAAATCACACAAATGGCACACGACGCCGATGCGCTTGTTTACATTGATGCCGTGCAGCACGCACCGCACAGCCCGATCGATGTTCAGGATCTGGACTGCGATTTCCTGGTCTGCTCGGCGTATAAGTTCTTCGGACCGCACGTCGGCTTGCTGTACGGACGCTACGAGCTGCTGGATGAGCTGACCGCCTACAAGGTGCGCCCTGCCCCGGCCGATCCGCCCGGCAAGTTTATGACTGGCACAGCCAACCACGAAGGGATGGCCGGTGTTCTGGGCGTGATGGAGTATTTCGAGTGGGTCGGTGAGACCTTCGGAGAAAAGTACGAGGCCGAATACAGCAGTCGCTTTTCGAAACGCAAACTGTGCCTGAAGCAAGCCATGGCCAGCATACGCGACTATGAGTTCGATCTCAGCCGGGCGCTGCTGGATATCCTGGCCGAGACACCGGGCGTGACCGTGTACGGCTTGCGGGACACAGATCGCGTTGATGAACGCGTGCCCACGGTGTCATTCAATCTTAAGGACTGGCACCCGCGCAAACTGGCGCAGGAACTGGATAAGCATAATATTAATTCCTGGAATGGGAACTACTACGCCTTGGCTGTCACTGAAAGGCTGGGAAACGAAGACAGCGGCGGCATGCTGCGCGTGGGACCCGTGCATTACAACACGGTTGAGGAGATTGAGCGGTTGGGAGAAGTGCTGAGGATAATTGCCACGAGCTAAAGTAACTTGATTCCCCGACTCTCTTTCCATCCACGCAGCGGCTCTAGAGTGGCTTCGTAACCGGACTGAGCAATGGCTTCGTACTCGTCGAAATCCATAAATCCATACTGCTTTACTTCCAGGCGGATCATCAGATCAAGCATATATTCGGCTGACTTCGCCTGGTAAGCGCTGTTGATTTCCTGGGCACGAAGAATCGTTCCTATGAGAGAGGGCGAACGCAGTGGTTTGGCGAAAGGATTGATCTTGTTGAATAGGATGCGCCAGCCAGAAATGCTGGTATCGTAATCCCACTGCCGTTTACTCTCTTTATGCGGGTTCGCATGCACGCCTATCACGTGGTCGCTCTCACTGAGTTTTACCATCAATTCGACGGGGAAATTATCCATCACGCCGCCGTCAACCAGGATCTCGTCGTCCTCGATCACGGGCGCAAACACCCCTGGAATGGCTAGGGATGCCCGCACAGCGCGCCATAGGGAACCGCGCCGGTGGATGACAGGTTCTGCACAGGACAGGTTGCTTGAGACGCAGAAGAATGGGAACCACAAATCCTCAATTAACACGTCACCGAAGACCTCCTGGCAGATACGCGTCACTTTCTTAGATGCCAGCAATGAAGTAAACGGTAAAGTGTAATCAAATATTTGTCGGGAACTGGCGAACGCATCAGCCAGGTCCATCAGTTCATATACACTCAAACTGCGGGCAAACAAACCCGCCATTAACGCACCAAAGCTGCTGCCACCAACATAATCGATGGGTATGCCCAACTCCAACATCGACCGATAAACACCCAGCTGGGCGAATCCCCGAGCGCCGCCACCGCTTAACACCATGGAGATTGCATGACCGCTCAATCTGCGCGCTAAACGACTAATGTGCGAGGCATCCTCACGCCGGACGTGGTAATGAGCACCCTCCTGGCGGGTTTCAAGCCAGGCGCTCGTACCCACCGGGCGCTCCGTCCCGGCGGGATGCCATAAGACCAGCTCGGTACGGATTGGCACATCCAACCCTTCCAGCATATGTTCAATTAAACCCGGCTTTGGATCTCCCTCGGGGTCAGCAATTAACAACACGCGATCTGCCTGGCCAATACAGCGCCGAGTCCAATTTGAAGACTCATCATCGGCCGTATATATTATGAAATCGCTGCTTCCCTCTAGATCGCCCATCCAGTCCACTATGGCGGGATTGCTGGCATCATCCAACGCTGTTTGTGAAGCGCCGGGCTTACCATACCGATCATCAAACTCCTGGCTGCTAAGGGTCACAGTAGTGCCGTATTGAGACAGAGCGCCGCTAAGCTCACTGGCGAATAAAACACTGTCCACCGTTGGGCTGACCGGCAGGAGCGTAATGGTTTGCGCTGTCAGGTAGGGGCGTACGATGCCCTTGATGCTGCGCTGCTGCCTTTCTACGATAATCCGCACGAGTTTGCCCATCAGCTCCGGGTATTCCTGGGATAGGTTCCTGAACACACTGGGCGTAATCAATGCCAGGTTGGTTTCACGTACTGCGTGCACCGTGGCCGACCTGACATCATCGGTCAGTACAGCAAACTCCCCAACCGTTTCGCCAGGGCCGATCTCGCCGATGACGTTCTCCTCACCCTGCGGAGTCGTGACAGTCACCCGCAGGCGTCCATTGACCACGATGTACATACCGTCCCCCTCGTCGCCTTGCTTGAAAATAACGCTCCCGTTCGAGTGGTGTTGCCACGTCATTTGACCCTGCAAAGTGTGCAGCGCGGACGTATCCAGTTCACCAAACAGGTTATTCATGACCCGGGCAAGCTGCAGGCGCTGCCAGCGAGGCGCCACCGTTTCATCAATTGTCTCTAATGCGTCCTGATCTTCTTCGGCCAACTGTTCAAATTTTTCCTTAGAGAGCCGGATCACGCCGGCATCATTGATAGCAAATACGGTCGCCGTGCGCTTCTGCCCGCTCAGCAGTGCCATCTCTCCCACGATTGCGCCAGGCGCCAACCTGTCAATGACGGTTTCCGTGCCGTCATCGTGCTGGACGCGCACACCAAGCACACCGGCGAGCAGCACGTACATGCCTGCCGCTTCTTCGCCCTGCTCGAATAAAACCTCGCCTTCGTTCAGCTCGACCAACTGAAGTTCCGGGTCTTCACCCAACTCCGACAAATCACCCAGTGTATCCAATAATTGGCTCAAGGTTAGCTTACTCTGGCTGGCTTCTGACATCTTTCCTTCCTCCATGCGTTATTGATACGTGGCTTTTGTGCCCCGTCCCATTAGTATATCAGCCTAGCAGGGTTTAGCCGACCTTATATGGTAACTTTAAATTATCTGATACTATAAGCTTAGAAACAAGTATCGTTTATAATTTTGTTCGATCATTGATAGAAAAAAGCTAATTGGAACGAATGATTAAATGAAAATCCACTCCAGATTTCCATCCAGGCAGGAAATCGTGCCTGTATTTTCGCTGATATTGTTTATCGTTTTCTCCTGGGCCATCTTCAGGATGTTATTTCAAATCCCGAGCTGGCTCTATTCCCATACCAAGACCGGGATCTTATTCCTGGCGGCATACGTTTTTGCGTTTTCACTGATAGAGAGCCTGCTGCTGCTGGGCTTTCTTCTCCTGCTGTGCTTCATCCTGCCCCAGCGTTTATTTCGCGGGCGCTTCATTTCCCAAGGCGGCCTGCTGGTCCTCACCTGCACTGCCTGGGCGCTGCTGCTGCAGTATCAAAGAGAGAGCTTCGGTCAAAGTTATGTACTGGAACTATCCGGCTGGCTGCTGCTGTTTCTCCTGTCGCTGCTCGCCATTTTGTTTGCATCAAGCTACCTTTTTCAAAGGTTTAATCGGATGCAAACGGCGCTCGAAACGATCGCTGACCGCATGATCGTGTTTGCCTGGCTTTACGTCCCGGTTGGTATTCTTTCATCAGCCATTGTCATCCTGCGAAACATCGTTTAGGATAGGGCGCTTTGGATTGGACATGTCATCGATTAATCGTAGAGACTTTTTAAAACTCGCCTCAATGGCGATGCTTACGCCGGCGGTCTCCAGGCTTCCGAAACTAGAAACCGGACCTGGCAGGCGTATTTTGAGCGCGTCCGGGTTAGACAGCGATGGGTCTACCCCCAATGTGATCATCATCCTGTTCGATGCGCTCTCTGCGCTGCACCTGACCAATTACGGGTACGCACGCGCCACCAGTCCCAATCTGGATCGTTTTGCCCAAGACTCACTCATTTACCACAACCACCACTCAGCCGGAAACTTCACCACGCCCACCACAGCTTCGTTCCTGACCGGCGTTTACCCCTGGACGCACCGCGCGTTCACCTTCGGAAACCGCGTCAACCAGCAGTTTGCTCCCCACAACCTGTTCGACATGCTGGGTGATGTCTATCACCGGGTCGCCTACACCCAGAACCTGTTCGCCGACGCGCTGCTGCGCCAGTTTTCGAATTCAATAGACCAGTACTTACCGCTCAACAGCTTCTCGATGGTCGGCAGCACCTTCTATGACTCGTTGACGCAGAAAGACTCATACTATGCGATGAGCAGCCTGGATGAATTCCTGTTCGACCAGGAGGAGATCAGCGGTTCGCTGTTCCTATCGGCGATCAATGAAATTATCGCCACTATCAATCTAAGGCTGGCTGAAACCAGGTACAACAACCAGTACCCGTTGGGTTTTCCCAAGCAGTCCAAAACCAAGCTAGCTTTTACCATCGACCAGACCATCGACGGAATCATCCAATCCATGGAGGGCTGGCCTGCCCCTTTCCTGTCTTACCTGCATTTCATGCCGCCGCACGCTCCCTATCGACCGCACCGGGATTATGCGGGCTTATTCGATGACGGCTGGGAACCGGTCGAGAAACCCGAGCACCCGCTTTCGAAAGGTACACCACAGGGCGTATTGAACAGCTCCCGCAGGGTGTACGACCAGTTCATCGCCAACCTGGACGCTGAAGTCGGGCGATTGTTCGATTACCTTGAAGAAAGCGGCCTGATGGATAATTCTTACGTGATCTTTACCTCGGACCACGGTGAGCTGTTCGAGCGCGGCATGCAGGGTCACTCAACACGCATGGTTTTCGAACCCATCCTGCGCGTACCGCTGTTCATCTCAGTCCCCGGAGAGCGCTCCCACCAGGATATATACACGCCCACCAACACGGTCGATATGCTTCCAACGCTGCTGCACATCGCCGGGCTGCCGGTGCCCGAATGGAGTGACGGGGCAATACTGCCCGGGATTGGTGGAAGCGACCTTCCAGACCGGGCCACCTATACGGTTGAAGCGAAATCGAATTCGACTTTCGAAGCCATCGAAAGAGGCTCCATCGCCATGGTCCAGGACCGGTATAAACTGATCCGATACCTGGGCTACTCAGGCGCTCCTGGGGGTTACGAGTTCTACGACCTGGTGAACGATCCCGAGGAATTGGAAAATTTGTACGCCACACACCCGCTGGCGAAAGATCTTCAAGCCTCGCTGGACAACAAGATCAGGCAGGTCAACCGGCCGTTCTTATAGACATATGCCACGTGGCTGAATAAAAACCTTAAAATGTCATTCTGAATTTATCCTGAGCTTGCGAAGGACCTAGTGAAGAATCTCCCTCATAGTCGAGGAGACCCTTCGTTTCACCCAGGGTGACAATCTATTGGGACAGCCACTGCGTAGAAACTTTTTCCGGCTTATTTCTTCATTTCCAAATCAGCGGGGAGCTCAGGGATATTGAGTGTGATGCCTTTCTTAAGTTTATTCGGATTTTCACCGATGAGGGTTTTGTTGGCCTCGTATATCACTGTCCAATACGGCTTGGTGGCCGATCCGTAGTACTGCAGCGAGATAGCACCCAGCATATCCCCACCGACCACCGTATGTTGGGCGATGACAGTCCCTCCGCCAGCCGCCGGCCGGCCTGCGCCCATCCCCTTGAGGATTTCCTCGCCATCATCTAAAACACCGCTTCCTTTTAATAGTTCCTCATTGTTGTCCATACTTTTCTCCTTAGATTCTGGTTAGCTTTTCTCTTATGGCTGTTATTTATTATTGTAACGTAATTATTCACCTCATTTTTACTGGCTTTTCCACATCTCGCCCTGAACATATGATGATCCTTTTAATCTTGCACTTCTGCCCCAATTCAACTATACTTTCATTCAGGACAATATCTCTGGTCTGAGGAATTGTGATACCCCATTCCTGTATGAAAGACGGAGACTTACAGAGAATATTTAATCATTAAGTAAGGAGGATTAATTATGACAACGGATGTTATGAAGCAATCAGAGGACGCAGGCGTCCCCTGGTGGCTTGTACTTATCGAAGGTATCGCCCTGCTCATCCTCGGCATCATGTTCATCGCCGAACCGAGGATGACAACCACGATCGTGGTGTGGCTGCTGGGTTTTTACTGGCTGGTCGTCGGAATCCTTAAGATCGTCAGCATCTTCCAGGACAACGCCATGTGGGGTTGGAAGCTGTTCGCCGGCATATTGGGTATCCTGGCGGGTATCCTGGTCATCCGCCATCCTGTGTGGTCGCCTTTGGTTGTTGGTTCGGCATTGGTCATTGTGCTCGGTATTCAGGGAATCATTATCGGTGTCGTCAGCATCGTGCAGGCGTTCAAGGGCGCGGGCTGGGGAGCCGGAATCCTGGGCGCCATCAGCATCATCATCGGTATCCTCTTGCTGGCCAATATCTGGCTGTTCACCTTCTCCCTGCCCTGGGTGTTGGGCATCCTGGCGATCGTGGGTGGCATCATTGCCATTATCGCGGCCTTCAAGTTGAAATAAATTACCAATATTGAATAGAAGCCTGCGGGGTATCCCATTTGAAGCCTTAGTCAACAAATGGCTGCGGGAAAATAACAAATTTATAAAAAATTGAGGGCGGTGAGCCCGCAATTTTTTATAAATACAGGATAGCGATAGCAACTAGAAACAAGATTTGGGATACAATTAGCTCTCATATTATCAATGCAGCCAAATAATACCACTGATATTTTGATGACAAGTTTGGACAAACCTATGCAAGGTAAATTCACCACACAAGAAAACGGGGGAAATAGATCTCATCATCTACTTCGATGGATCCGGAATATCCTAACATTTTTTATTTTAATTGCTATTTTTTCTTCTGCTCCAGGAATTACCCATGCCCAAGAAGAAGGCACCGTGCAGGAATTTGAAGGGCGCATTGAAATTGGTCAGGGCCACATCTACATGATCCCAAACCTGGGGGCCGGGCAGGTGTTATCCATTTATGCGCGTGGCGTATCTGGAAACCTGGACCCTCTTGTGGCCATCGTACCGGGCAATGCGGATATCGACACTTTGATAGAAGCATTCTGGGAAAAAGTGTCGGAGGAAGTGGCGAGAGGGCGCGACCCATTATTGGTCATTAACGAAGTTGCCGGAGAGCTATTTCTGGCGTGGGATGATGATTCGGGAGAGGGGTACGATGCCGCGCTCGAATACAGAAACCGGATCGAAGGAGATTATCGATTATTGGTCACAACGCCCCCATCCAATGAAACATTTGGTGATTATCAACTGCAAATAGGGATCGATGCACCCCAGGTCCTGGAAGGAAAAGGGAGATCATCCGGCGATACCATCGCCTACCTGGATCAGGAGGCAACCGGATACAGGTCCGCCGTGCAAGAGGTCACCGGTACACTTTCGACCGAAAATAATACAACCTTCTACAACCTGGTCGATGTAGAAGCTGGAACAACATTCGACGCATTTGTAGAGCCAACATCAGGAAACTTAATCCCGACGCTGGTACTTAAGGATTTTGGTGGTAAACCGGTCCGCAGCGGGAATATCGCTGGTGATAAAAGGGCAGCAACGCTGCAGTACTATTTCGATGAGGGCGGTACAAACTACATTCTAGAAGTGTCCAACTGTAAGAGCTGTGAAGAGGAAAACTCGGGTGATTTCCGCCTGCTGGTCGGTAACAACGCTCAAGATGTGCGGTCAGGTGAGGCAGAAAGCTTCGGCAACTCGGTGCTGCGCCTGCCGATCGAAGTAGCTATTGGGGTTCAAATAGATCAAATTACCGGGGTGGATCAAAAAGCTGAGAATTTTGGTGTCGTGGCCAACATACTAATGGAGTGGATTGATCCGAATTACGCCTTCAGCCCTGATAACTGCAACTGCAACGCGAAGACTTTCACCGGCAACAGCTTCAACCAATTTGTAACCGAGGTCGAGGGAAGATGGCCCGAATTCAGCATCATAAATCAACAGGACAACCGCTGGGTGCAAAATCAGGTTGTAGCAGTCCAACCGGACGGGTATACAGGGTATGTGGAACGCTTCAGCACCACTTTGCAGGCGCCCGACTTTAATTTCAGGCATTTCCCATTTGACTCACAGGACTTTTATGTCCGCGTGTTATCCATTTTTCCCGAGGAATATTACGTTTTTATAGACTCAGGTGACACCAGGTTTGGTGATCAACTGGGCGAAGAAGAATGGGTAATCACCGAACACGAAACGATTGTCGATAAGGACAGCGGTGAGGGATCCAGATCCCGTTACTCGCTGCATTTTCGGGCTGAACGTAACCTGGTTTTTTATTTCGTGCGTTTCTTTATCCCTCTGGGTTTGATCATCACTGTATCCTGGATCACCTTTTTCTTGAGGGATTACACCAGGCGCATCGAAATCACCACAGGCAACCTGCTGCTCTATATCGCCTGGAGCTTCAGCATCTCCGACAATCTGCCGCGCCTGGGTTACCTGACGTTCTTGGATGCGATCATGATGACCACTTTCTTTATCAGCGTCATCGTGGTGATATTTAATGTGATCTTGAAACGTTTGGAGGTGACCGATAAAGAAGGTTTGGCCTTCAAGATCGATAACTACACGCTCTGGATCTATCCACTGGTTTACGTGCTCCTGTTTGGTTCGATTGTTTATGTCTTTTTCGTTCTGGATCCGTTTGTCTAAGTAATATTCTATTACCGCATGTTAAAAAGTTAAACTATCCGGTTATTTCTCATAGCAATACCCGATATAAAAATTTGGGGGAAATAAAAATTGTGGTACAATGGTCATACCACCATAACATCACACAAGTTTAACCACATATCTGACCTATTATCAACGAATGGAAATCCAATTATTACATCCCGTCTCCAGGATCAACTCAAATGACCAGTGAAGAGAATACGTACAGCCCTGTCCATTCGGGCAGATTGTACGAACAAATCGTCGCGCAAATCCAGACACGCATACTAGATGGAGAACTTCAACCGGGTGACCAGCTGCCTGCCGAACGTGAGCTGGCCCAACAGTTTGGGGTAAGCCGCACAGCGGTACGAGAAGCTGTGAAGGCATTAACCCAAAAGGGATTAGTCGTAGTTTATCCCGGTCGAGGTACCTTTGTGACGGACAGTACAACAAGTGCTGTCCGTCATTCTTTAGACCTGATGATGCGCATCGGCAACGAAAAGGGGACCAGAGACCTGGTGGAAATTCGCGAAATATTGGAACCGGAAATCGCCGCCCTGGCTGCCAAAAGAGCCGCAGATGAGGACATCGAAACCATGCAAACCGCTGTGAACGCCATGGACAGCGCTCTTGATGATCCGGACACCTACATCGAAGCCGATCTGGATTTTCACCTGGCCCTGGCGCACGGCACAGGTAATGTACTTATCCTGATGCTCATAGACACGCTCATAGACATGCTCAGAGAGCACCGTAAACGTGCAGCCAGCGTCGAAGGGGGGCTTGAGCGCGGCCAGCCTTTCCATATTGAAATGTTGGACGCGGTCAAACAGCGAGATCCGGACCGGGCGCGCGATTCCATGCGCGCACATTTACAGCAGGTACGAAAAGAAATAGAGACCTCACTCATTTTAAGTGAAGTTGCTTAGTAAGCAGGAGATTGTATGGCTAACTTAGGATTTATCGGATTAGGTGTAATGGGAGGCCGGTTGGCAAAACGGCTTTTGGACGCCGGACACTCTGTCATCGGCTACAACCGAACAAAGTCGAAAGCAGAGTCGCTGATGGATGCCGGCCTGGCGTGGGGCGATACACCACGAGTGGTGGCTGAAACAGCCGACGTGACACTCAGCATGGTAACCAACACGAAGGCTGTGCTGGCAATCACTGGCGGGCCGGACGGGGTGATCGCCGGTTTGACACCAGGCAAGATCTATATTGACATGAGCACCGTCAGCCCCGCAACCAGCCGCCAGTTGGCGGCTCAAGTAGCCGTAAAGGGCGCCCACATGCTGGATTCGCCCGTTTCTGGCAGCGTCGAGACCCTGGAATCAGGCAAACTGACAGTGATGGTGGGTGGGGACGAAACTATATTCGAGCAGGTGAAACCTATTTTATTGGACATTGGACCCAAGGCGACCTACGTGGGTGAAAACGGCCTGGCCGTTACAATGAAGATCGCCACCAATCTCAGCCTGGCCGTGCAAATGCTGGCTTTTTGTGAAGGCGTGCTGCTGGCTGAAAAGAGCGGCATAAAACGAGAAGTCGCCGTGGAAGTGCTGACTCACAGCGTGATTGGCTCGCCTATGGTCAAGTACCGCGGCCCGTTCGTGCTGGGTATGCCGGACGAGCCCTGGTTTAACATCAACATGATGCAAAAAGACATGAACCTGGCACTGGAGCTTGGGCAGCAGCTTGACGTGCCGATGCCAACCACGGCCGCGACCAACGAATTTCTAACCGCAGCCAGAGGCATGGGACTGGTTGAAGAAGATTTCGCCATTATTTTTGAAGTATTAGCCCAGATGTCCGGAGTGAATAAATGACCGCTATGGTTGAAGACGGTAATTCAAACCCGGCAGCAAACCAGACACAGGATTCAGAGAAATGGATCCAGATGTATAGACAGATGGCCAGGATCCGGTCCTTCGAAAAGAAGGTGAACGATTTATACCTGAACGCCATCATGCCCGGTCTGGCGCACCTGTGCATCGGCCAGGAGGCCGTGGCAGTCGGCGTCTGTGAAGCGCTGACCACCGAGGATTACATCACCAGCACACACCGTGGGCACGGTCACTGCCTGGCCAAAGGCGCCAGCGTGGACCGCATGTTCGCCGAATTGCTCGGCAAAACCTCAGGCTACTGCCGCGGTAAAGGCGGCTCGATGCACATTGCCGATCCCGACTCTGGCAACCTGGGAGCAAACGCTATCGTGGGCGGAAGCGCGGGGATCGCCACAGGAGCGGCCTTTTCCGCCAAACAGATGGGGACCGGCCAGGTGGCAGTGTGTTTTTTCGGAGAAGGCGCATTGGGGCAGGGCCTGTTTTACGAAGTGATGAATATGGCCCAGCTGTGGAACCTGCCAGTAATCTATATCTGTGAAAACAACCAGTATAACGAATACACCCACTTCACAGAAGCAACCGCTGGTAAGATACTCGACCGCCCGAGAGCCTTCGGTATTTACACTGAGGAGATAGACGGGCAGGATGTACGTGTGGTTTATGAAACCGTGCAACGTCTCGTGGAGCGCGCCCGGCAGGGTGGGGGACCGGCCTTCCTGATGTGCCACACCTATCGCTACCACGGGCACCACGTCGGCGATATTGACCGGGCATACTACCGCTCAAAGGAAGAAGAACAGGATTGGGTCAGCAACCGCGACCCGCTGCGCATCATGGGGAACTGGTTGATCGACCAGGGGATTGCCGACCAGCAGTTGCTCGAACAAATTGATGTCGAAGCAAAAGAGGAAATAAAAGCCGGCGCCGAGTTCGCCATTGATGCCCCTTACCCTGACCAAAGCGAGGTGGACGACCATGTCTACGCAGCCTGATAACGTCCGCGAGATCACCTTTGGTCAGGCGATCAACGAAGCTCTGGCTGAGGAGATGCGCCTGGACCCAACCGTGTTCATCATTGGTGAAGACGTCGCAGAGGCGGGTACACCTTTCAAAGTGTTGAAAGGTCTGGTGGAGGAGTTCGGCACCGAAAGAGTGATCGACTCGCCGATCTCGGAAGCCGGGATCACCGGCATGAGCGTCGGCGCCGCCATGACGGGCATGCGCCCAGTGGTGGATATCATGTTCGGCGACTTTATTCCGCTCACAATGGAACAGATGGTCAACCAGGCCGCCAAGGTGCACTATATGTCCGGCGGCAAATTTAATGTACCCATGGTCATGCGCACCACCATGGGCGCCACCCGGCGTTCGGCGGCGCAGCACTCACAATCGCTGCATGCCCTATTCAGCCACATACCCGGCTTGAAGGTCGCAGTCCCTTCAACGCCTTACGATGCCAAGGGACTGCTTAAAACCGCCATCAGGGACAACAACCCGGTGGCAATCTTTGAAGACAAGATGATGTACCACCTCAAAGGGCGGGTGCCCGAAGAGGATTACACCATTCCGTTCGGTATTGCCGACATCAAGCGCCAGGGGGGTGACATCACAATCGTCGCCACCAGCAGTATGGTACAGGTTTCTTTGGAAGCGGCCGATATGCTCGAAGAACTCGGGGTCAGCGCGGAAGTGATCGACCCCCGCACGACCCTGCCGCTGGACAAGGAAACGTTGATCGAGTCTGCTAAGAATACCAGCCGCGCCATCGTGGTCGACGAGGGTTATGAGGGCTACGGTGTCACTGCCGAGATCGCATCGACTATCGCAGACGGCGCGTTCTACTACCTGGACGCACCGGTCAGGAGAATGGGCGCCATGGACGTACCAGTCCCCTTCTCACCAGCGCTGGAGGACCTCACCGTACCCACCCCACAATCGGTCGCCGATATGGCTAAACTCTTGTGCGGGAAGGTCTAACGTACAGTTAAAGGTAACAAACATTTGATGACAGAAACAGCACTGAACAAAGTTACATTCATAGGCCTGGGCAAGATGGGTACGCCGATAGCACTTAATATCTTGAAGGCCGGATTTGATTTGACGGTGTACAACCGCACACCTGGGAAAATGGATGTACTTGCTGACAGGGGAGCAAACATTGCCGCCTCTCCAAAAGAATCGGCTGCCGGTTCGGACTTCGTTATGACATGTCTGATGGACGACCAATCCGTACTTGATAACACAAGCGGTGAAGACGGATTACTCGCCGGTTTGAAACCGGGTGGGGTACACATCGGGACTGCAACTGTCTCACCCTCCTGCGCTGCAAAACTAGACCGGCTGCATAATTCACACGGCAGCCACTACATCTCCGCACCCATATTTGGCAGGCCGGACGCCGCTGAAGCAGGCACTCTTCTGACATATGTCGCCGGAAACGCCGAAGTTATCGCCCGCTGCGAACACCTGTTCGCAGCATACACTCAAACCCATATCTACATGGGCGAGGATGTCAAAGTGGTCAACAGCATCAAACTGGCCATGAATTTCGTTCTCGTTTCTCTAATCGAAATTTTTTCTGAGGTGTATACGTTTTCAGAAAAAAGCGGCATGGATGCCGAATTTATAGAAAAATTAATTCACACGGTCCTGGCTCACCCGGTGTTGGGCGAATACACGACACGGCTGCGAACCGGAGATTTCGAACCAGCGGCGTTCGCGCTCCAGGCAGGTTTTAAGGACGTATCGCTCATGCTTCAAGCTGCTTCAGAGGTACAGGCGCCGCTCTTGGTAGCAAGTACCATAAGAGATAAATTGGTTACTGCACTGGCTTGTGGTATGGAAAACAAAGACTGGAGTGCGATCCACGAGGTGACCCGCATGGAAGCGGGCCTATAAAAAGCCAAGATAACCAATAGGCTGACGGATCTAGGAGAGTTCACGATGACATTAGGAACCATGGCTACGGACGTCGAACAGCGTATCGATTTTGATGCCATGCGCAAGTACCGGCTCCAGAGAGCGCGGGACATGATGGAAAAATATGACCTCGGCGCGCTGGTATGTTTTGACAACGACAACATCCGCTATATCACGAACACGTATCTCCATGAATGGACGCGCGGCAAATACTTCCGCTGGTGCGTGCTGCCCAGGGACAGCGAACCGGTTCTGTTTGAGGTTGGCACGGCAGCCATTGTCAAGCGTGAGCTCTGTCCCTGGCTCAAACCGGAAAACATCCGGCCTTCCATGCCCTGGCACCGCGGCGCCAACGAAATCCCACTCAATATCGAACTGGCAAGTGATGCCGTGGCCGAGATCAAGGCCATCCTGGAAGAGAATGGGGTCGCCGATATGCCGGTGGGTGTCGACGAAACCGAGATGTATTTCCTCAACGCCATGAAAGACGCCGAATTGAAGGTAGCCAACGGCTACGACGCCATGTTCGATGCGCGTATCATCAAGTCCGACGACGAGCTTAAAATAATCGAAATCTCGGCATCACTGGTGGACGGCGTTTACGCACAGGTGGCCGATTTCATTAAGCCCGGTGTGAGAGAGAACGAAATCGTGGCTTTGATATCCGGCTGGCTGATCGAACACGGCGTTGACCGCATCAGCGGCATCAACTGCGTATCCGGTCCGCGCAGCAATCCCCACCCGCACGATTTCTCCGATCGCATGGTGCGGCCCGGCGACCTGGTCTTCATTGACATCATGAGCCACTACCTGGGTTACGCCACCTGCTACTACCGCACCTTCGCGGTGACACGCGCCACGCAGAGGCAAAGAGACGTCTACAAGCGCGCCTACGAGTGGTTGATCTCCAGTATTGAGGTCGTACGACCCGGGATCACAACCGCCGACATCGCCGCCCAGTGGCCATCGGCCCAGGAATTGGGTTACAAAGACGAAAAAGAGGCCTTCGCGCTGGCGCTTGGGCACGGCATCGGTCTCAGCCACCACGAAAAACCCTGGATCTCGCGGGCATATTCGTTCGATCACCCGGTGCCCATCCAGAAGAACATGCACTTCGCTCTGGAGACGTTCTACGGCGAGGAGGAAGATGGCGCCAGGATCGAATCACAGATCATCGTCACCGAGAATGGCAACAGAGTCATCACCAAGTGGCCGTGGGAAGAACTTATGGTTTTGGACCCGCGCTGATGAATTATTTGGAAGGTAATTTCGTACACCGACAGGAGGTCGAAACTGGCTGCTAAAGTTTTCATGCCCGCCCTTGGTATGGCTCAGGATACCGGGAAGCTCATCGCCTGGTTAAAAGTGGAAGGCGAGAGCGTAACCGAAGGCGAAGCGATCATGGAAATTGAGACCGATAAGGCCACCGTAGAAATCGAGGCGGCCGGTTCGGGCATTCTCAGCGGTGTCAGAGCGGCAGAGGGCGACGATGTTCCCGTCGGTCAGACGATCGCCTGGATTCTTGCACCTGGCGAGGCACTGCCCGAGCCAACTCAGGAGGAGACCGTCAATGGACCCGCGCTGGCCCCTGAAAAAAGCGGAGCCGCACCCAATGCTTCTCCAGTAGCTCAAAAAGTGGCCGCCGAACACGGCATTGAATTAACGGAGGTGAAAGCCAGTAAGGGCCGCATCCAGAAAGCAGACGTCCTGGCCTATATTGAAACGCAATCAAGAGAAGGTGAAGGTATCAGATTATCTCCCGCCTCGCCAAAAGCCCGGCGCCTGGCTCAGGAACGAGGCATTGATATCGCCGCATTACTCGGCAGCGGTCCTGGTGGGGCAGTATTATCTGCAGATGTCCCACTCACCATACCGTCAAACGATTTGACCACTGAGTCCATCCCGGTCGGCACCGTGTGGGGGATCATGGCAGAGCGCGTCACCCAGAGCTGGCAGCAGGCGCCGCATTTCTACCTGGTGCGGGAGGTCAATGCGGATCCCATCATCGCCTGGAGAACATCGCTCCTGGCGCGTTTCGAGCGTAAAATAACCTACACTGATTTATTGGTAAAACTTGTCGCGGCGGCTTTGCGCCAAAATCCACGCGTCAACGCCTCCTGGGAAGGTGAAACGATCTCCCTAAAAAACGAGATAAACCTTGGGTTGGCCGTAGCCATCGAAAATGGGTTGACCGTCCCAATTATCCACCGGGCAGATGAGTTGAGCCTGACCCAGATTGCTGAAAGAAGGGGTGATTTGGTCACCCGCGCGCAGAACAGTAAGCTGAGGCCCGAAGATATACAAAACGGCACTTTTACGATCAGCAACCTCGGGATGTACGGCGTCGACGCTTTCATCCCCATCCTCAATCCCCCGCAGGCAGCGATTCTGGGAGTGGGGCGGATTATAAAAAGCGTGGTACCGGTGAATGACCAACCTTTGGTTCAGTCCAGGATGACGCTGACGGTGTCATTCGATCACCGCGCTGTAGACGGCGCCCGAGGTGCCGAGTTCCTTGAGACGCTGGCAAACCTGATTGAGGAGCCCTTCAGGCTGGTGGAATAAATAATGGCAAATTCGTCAGCAAATAGTGAGCATATCGTATCCAACAGCGCTCGTGGGGTGATGATAGACCATGCCGCATCAAAAATATACGTGCGTGACTTCCCACCGGTCATCTCGGATGAACCACCCTCCCGCGGCGGAAATAACCAGGGCGCGACGCCTCTGGAATATATCCTGGTTGCCTTATGCGCTTGAATAAACGTATCTACGGCCAGGATGGCCAAAAAAATTCGCTTCCAATATGATGGTCTCGAGACTTCAGCCGAGGGCATCCTGGACACACGCGGCAGAAAAGGTCTGGCTTCCGTGCCAGTGCATTACAAGGCTGTCCACTTGAAAATTAATATCAGTACTGGTGAGTCAGAGGAGAGATTACAGCGTCTTAGCGATCTCGTGGCACGATATTGTCCGGTGGACAGCTTGATTAAGGCGGCTGTATCTGACTACCAGGTAACATGGGAACTTATGTAGAAAACCCATGGGTTGCCAGAATAGGAAAGGAGGTGCATCACTCATCAATTACATAAATACATCTACCAAAGTCGAAAGTAATAGAAAAATAAACAATGTACAAAAATACTCAAATTTTCCGAGGAGGAAGTAAGACATGAAACGCACAATTTTGTTTATATTAAGCGCAATGCTCGTACTGTCCATGCTATTAGTGGCTTGCGCTGAGGCCACACCGGAACCAACCCAGGAAGCGCCAGCAGTAGAAGAGCCGGCCGAACCTGAGGAACCCGAAGCACCAATGGAACCCATCAAAATCGGGGCTTCCCTACCTCTGACGGGTGGTTTCTCCATTAACGGCGAAAAGCACCGCGACGGCTACCAGCTTTGTGTTGATCTGATCAACGAAAAAGGTGGTCTGCTTGGACGGGAAGTTGAGCTCATCGTCAGCGACAACCAATCGGACGTCGAGACAACCATGTCCCAGACTGAACGTTTCCTGAACGTGGACAACGTAGACCTGTTCTTCGGCACTTTCTCCAGCAAGCTCACTTTCCCGATGAGCTCTGCGTTGGAACAGGCTGGCATGGTGCACCCCATCCCCTCCGGCGCCGCACTGCGCATTTACCTGCGCGGCTACGAGACGCCTTTCTACTTCCAGCAGAAAGCCGCCGAGTATGTTGGCGAATCACCCATCAACATGATCAAATCATTGGTACCGGAAGGTGAACAGCCAACCACAGCCGCTGTAGTATATGCGGACGACTTCTTCGCCGGTTCGATCGCCAACGGACTTTTGGGCGGTGTGGTTGAAGTCGAAGGAGAAGACGACATAGTCGATCTGGCTCCCGGACTGCTCGTTGATGCGGGCATGGAAGTAGTATACGAAGAGATGTGGCCCGAAGAGGGATTCTCCGATTGGGTTACACTGGCAAGCTCGATCAAGGACAGCGGCGCAGAATATCTGGTAGGCCTGACCGCCTCACCCGATGAAGCCATCCAATTGGTGCGCGCCCTGCAGACTGTTGAATACCAGCCCAAGGGCGTATACCTGAGCCAGGGAAGCCAGGCAGAGTTCCAGGAAGCGCTGGACGATGCCGCTGAAGGCGTCACCATTCACGCAGCATGGCACCCGGCCGTCGAGTATGTGGGTCTCCTAGCTGGAGAGGAATACACCAACCAGCAGTTCCAGGATGACTTCGAGGCCGCTTTTGGTAGAGCAGCCGATGAAGATGAGGCCATTCCGTTCGGCCTATGCCAGGGCATCGAACAGGCGGTTCGAGCAACCGGAAGCACTGACAATGCAAAAATCGTTGAATGGTTTGCTGCTCGTACCGCGGCTGATCCGGTAAGGACCATTATCGGAGACCGATATTGGGATGAGACTGGACTACCTATCGGGGCAGATTTCCTGATGGTGCAGTGGCAGGATGGCGATCTGAAATTTGTCTTCCCGGTCGGAGAATTCCCCGGAACTTCAGATCTTGTCTGGCCAAAACCAGAATGGTAAACAAAAGTAGTTAAGTTGTAGCGACAGGGGTATCCAGTCGGATACTCCTGTCATTGAACCCGATCATCAACAAAAATAAATCATTGTGAGCACTGATGGCATTATTACATACTGATGTATTATCCAAGAGCTTCGGGGGCATTAAGGCGGTCAATGAATGTACCCTCGAAGTTGAAAAAGGCTCCATCACGGCCCTAATTGGCCCTAACGGTGCCGGAAAAACGACAGTCTTCAACCTGATCACCGGGCTTTTGAAACCTGATTCCGGAAACATCCTTTTCAAAGACGAGAGGATTGACGGGCTGAAGCCCCACAAGATCACTCGCATGGGTATCAGCCGCACCTTCCAGATCAGCCGTGATCTGATGGAAATGACCTTGATGGAGAACTTGATCGTCCAATCACCAACTTCAGGATTTGCGGATCTGTTCCAAGGCAGCATGCTGGAGCATGAAGAAGAACGGGCCATGGAACTGCTAGATTTCGTGGGGATAACACATTTAGCGGACGAAAAATCAAAAAATTTGTCCTACGGACAGAAGAAATTAATGGAATTTGCAGCGGCGTTGATGGCAGACCCCGAGCTAATCCTCTTAGATGAACCCGCTGGCGGCGTCAACCCAGCGCTCTTAGATGAAATTATCGATCGAATCCTTCTGCTGAACAAGCAGGGAATCACATTTTTGATCGTAGAACACAACATGGATGTCGTAATGAACTTGTGCGATCCGGTAGTCGTCATGGCCTATGGAAAAGTGATCGCCCACGGTACTCCCGCGGACATCCAGAACAATCAAGAAGTCTTAGAAGCCTACCTCGGAGAACCCGAATGAGTATTTTAGTCGTTGATGATATTAGCGCTGGCTATGGCTCGGGACCTGACATTCTGAAGGGCCTATCATTAGAGGTAGAAGAGGGTAAAACCTACTGCATCATCGGCCCTAATGGCGCAGGCAAATCTACTCTCCTGAAAGCGATTTGCGGTCTTCTTCACCCCAGGCAAGGCAGCGTGACCTACAAGGGCGAAGACATTGGCAAAAAACGAACCGATGAAATATTAATGAAGGGCATCAGCTATGTCCCCCAGGACCGCAGCCTGTTCCCCGACATGACGGTCAAAGAGAACCTGCGCATGGGTGGCTACACCATGCGCGACCGGAAAGAGTTAGAGAATAGGATCGACGAAGTCCTTGAGATGTTCCCCATTTTAGGGGAACGCAGTTCACAAAGTTCCAAAACGCTCTCAGGAGGTGAGCAGCAAATGCTCGCCATTGGGCGGACACTGGTGCTGAACCCCACAATTATTATGCTGGATGAGCCATCATTGGGACTGGCGCCTAAGGTTGCCCAGTACATATTTGACACCATTGACCAGTTGAAAGATTCAGGGATGACCATCCTGCTCGTTGAACAAAATGCTCGCAAAGGGCTCGAATGCTCCGATTGGGGCTGTGTGCTTGACCTGGGGATAAATCGTTTTGAAGGACCAGCGGACACAATACTCCAGGACCCGCGTATACAAGAACTCTATTTAGGTTCGCAAAAACGCAAAAGTGTGGAGGAGGTCGAATGACTCAAGCCATTCAGGTTATTATATTTGGAGCGACTTTAGGGGGAGTATACGCTCTGATGGCTTCAGGATTAACCCTTGTATTCGGGGTGATGAGGATTGTGAACATCGCTCACGCGATTTTGATGATCCTTGCTGCTTATATTGCGTTCTACGCATTCCAACTCTACAATCTGGATCCCATCCTTTCCGTCTTTATCACCATTCCGGTGATGTTCCTCGTCGGTATCATCATATACAAACTGTTCTTTTCCCTGATAAGTGCGGAAGACCGCAAAGGCGAATTGACCGTGTTGCTGACGTTTTCCCTGGCGATCATTGTTGAGGGTGTATTAGGCGCTCAATTCGGCAACACCTACCGCTCCGCGAACCCAGGCTATGCATCAGAAGCCATTCTGGTCGGCTCTTTTATCATACCTAAAGGCCAACTTTATGCCACCATACTGAGCGTGTTACTTATCGGACTGTTGTGGCTGTTCTTGAAGTACTCGCGGATCGGTTACGCTATTCGCGCAACCATGCAGAACCAGTCGGCGGCCCAGGTCGTTGGCGTTAACGTAGAGCGCATGTCCATGATCGCGTTCGGCATTGGGATCGCCCTGGCGGGTGCATCCGGGTCGATGATGTCGTTCCTGTTCACTTTCTACCCAGGTAAACACTGGGAATTTATTGCCATCCTGCTGTCATTAATTGTCCTTGGCGGAATGGGGAGTCTGGGTGGCGCGGTGATTGGAGCATTTTTGTTAGCAATACTGTCTGCGCTTGTGGGCAGCTACATTGGCTTCACGTGGTCGCCAATCACCTTCTTTTTAGCTTTGTTTATTATCCTTCTGTTCCGCCCCCAGGGTTTACTTGGGAAAAAGGAAGATATTTAAATGTCCGAAATCGCAGTTACGACAAAGAAAAATCAGGCAAAAACGGAGTACAAGCCGGAGCACTCCACATCCCGGGGCAAGAAAATATTCTTAGTTATTTTACTCTTGATCCTGCTGTCCTTTCCCTTAATGCAGTTTGTAGCCGGGGGAATGAATTATTGGCTGCACATGGCGTTATTCATCTTCATGTATATCGCCATGGCATCCAGCTGGAACATTATCGGCGGTTACGCGGGATATACATCTTTGGGACACCCTGTATTTTTTGCAGTCGGTGGATATTTCACCGGGACGCTGTTGGTGTATTTCGATGTATCGCCATTCCTCTCCGCTCCCATCGCAGGGCTGGTATCGATGGCACTCGGACTTTTGGTCGGATTGATCAGCCTACGAACTCGCGGACCAGCATTTATCATCTCTACAATCGCTTTAGTCATGCTTGTAAGAATCATTTTCGATAACTGGGATTATATCGGCGGCACAAACGGTATTAGCACGCCATTGATCGAACTTCCTCTGGAATTAGCGAAGTTCCCTTTTTATTACTACATGCTATTGATAGCCATTGCTGCGGTGTACGTTTCGTATCGAATACGACACTCAAAATTCGGCCTGGGTCTGCGCGCTATCTCGCAGGATGAAACCAAAGCCGAAGTGGCCGGCATTCCCACCAGCCAGTATAAAATCCTGGCCTTTGGCATCAGCGGGCTTTTCGTTGGCATGGCGGGTGGTCTTTGGGGATACTACCTGACTTATTTGAAACCGGATATCTTCCTGCTGATCATCATCGCAGCTAAGCTTGTCCTGATGACCGTTCTGGGCGGGAAGGGAACGGTCGCAGGACCAATAGTGGGCGCTGCGCTGTTTATCCTGGTAAACGAGTTCTTTGTATCCAATTTCGGTACGACTGAATTGAACATCGCAGCCACCGGGCTGCTTTTAGCGCTGGTGCTGATATTCTTCCCCAAAGGTATTGTAGGTACCTTGAAGGAGAAGGGTAAATTGCCAGCAATACTGGATTGGGATTAGTCATTCGACAACGATGAATTACACATTACCTCAATTAATACATAAACTTGAAACTGCCTTCGGATTCGCGCAGAATCAGGTGAGAGATTTGATCGATACTTATCCTGATTATTTCCCCATGTATACGGAAGGCGGGGCGTGGAAGCACGAGGGGGAAGCCTGGACCAATTGGTGCGAAGGTTTCCTGGGCGGTATGATGTGGATCTTTCATGCTCGTACCGGGGATATGGGATGGCGAGAGAGTGCCGAGCATTATTCCCGGCTGGTAGAAGAACGGAAAAATGACCTCAATGTTCATGACCTGGGCTTCCTGTTCTGGTCGACCTGGAAACGCTGGTACGACCTGACATGTGACCCAGATATCAACCAGACCGTGATCACTGCCGGGCAGACCATGGGATTACGCTTCATGGAAAAGGGTCAGTACCTGCGTTCGTTTGTGGTGCCTGAATCGCTGTTCATCGACATCATGATGAACGTGGGCATTGTTTTTTACGCAGCCCAGCAAACGGACGATGCCGAGCTGCTGCACAAAGCCAACCAGCATTGCCTGACCACCCGCCGCTACCTGGTGCGGGGTGACGGCGGCACATCTCACGAGGGGATCTTCGACCTGGAGAGCGGCGAGTTCCTGCGGCAGACGACCCACCAGGGATGGCGCGGCGACTCGACCTGGGCGCGCGGCCTGGCCTGGGCGCTGTACGGCTTCGGCACTGCCTACAGCATGACAGGCGACTACCGCTACCTACGAACGTCAAGACTGTGCGCAGACTTTTACCTGGAACATACACCTTTTGAAACGGATGCAGATGCCGGACCGGGTGTTCCACCCAACGACTACGATGATCCACGACGACCGGTGCGATACGAGAGTTCTGCGGCTGCTATAGCAGCCAGCGGACTGATCAACCTGGGCCAGATTGTGCAGGATCCCATTCACGGTGCACGATACCAAAAAGCAGCCTTGACCATCCTGGACACACTCTGCGGACCCGAATACCTGGCAAACAAGACACCAGGGTGGGACGGTATCTTGAAGCACGGCATCTACCACAGGGAGAAAGGTTTAGGCGTGAACGAGAGCGTCATGTGGGGCGAGTATTTCTTCGTTGAGGCAGTGGACAAGGCACTATCACTTTTAGAGGCGAAAACATGATGATCGGTCAAGTCGCTATCGTCACAGGAAGCAGTCGCGGTATCGGGCGCGGCATCGTACTCGCGCTGGCCAAGCGCGGCTGGAGCGTGGTCATCAATTACCGTGGAAATCGCCAGGCAGCCGAAACCACAAAACGAGACGTCGAAGCGTTTGGCACGAGCGCTCACCTGGTGCAGGCGGACATGGCGAATCTCGAAGACCTGAATCGGCTGGTGGATAATACATTGGAGCAGTATGGGGTGATTAACATGCTGGTCAACAACGCCGGAATTGCGCCCAAGGTTCGTCTCGATATGCTCGAGATGACGGAAGAGAGCTACGATGAGGTGATGAGCGTTAACCTTAAAGGACCGCTTTTCCTCA
>Ga0209013_10000314_pt1 | contig 42360 bp, 41 predicted proteins | sample Cruoilmetagenom2_FD_187291 | JGI IMG/M metagenome (GOLD analysis project Ga0209013, IMG submission 187291) | Oil polluted marine microbial communities from Coal Oil Point, Santa Barbara, California, USA - Sample 2 (SPAdes) (version 2) | ecosystem: Environmental > Aquatic > Marine > Oil seeps ...
GACGCCGGTGCTGGAAGAAGCGAATCGAAAGCTTGCTTTCGCATGAGTTTCTGAAGCTAAGGTGCGAGCTGGCACTTGGAGCTAGACAAGAAAAGCGGAGTCAAATGGAAAGGAGCGGTTCGATGAAACAAGGTGTTTATGTCCGCTTCACGATTATATTATTAATTGTTGGCTTTATGATTGCTGTTCAGTACAACACTGTTCAAAAACCCGAATCGCGTGATACACGCGATATTTGGGGGATTAGACAAGACTTATCAACTGAAAAACAATTGCACTCTGAGTTGCTCTCAGACATTCGAGACATAAATGAAACCATTACGAAATATGAGAACTTACAATCTGAAAGTCCGGCGCAAGCGTTAAACGATACATTGACAACCTTGAGAGAAAAAGCAGGATTAACAGCAATGACAGGTCCCGGAATAGAATTAACCGTTGAACCATCGTTAGAGGCAGTGGTGCTTGGACAAAATGTGACCTCGATTTCACCAGATTTACTTGTTCGTTTATTAAATGAAATAAATCGATTTAATGGGCAATATGTATCCATAGATGGTAAACGAATTATCCACTCATCTCCAATACGCGATATAAATGGACAGACCACGGTTAATAGTTTAATCGTCCAAACTCCTCCGTTTGAAATACGAATTGGCACAGATACAAAGGAAGCTGCAGAAAAGCTATATAACCACTTAAAGTCTTCCAATATAACGGATGACTTTTATATTGACAATTTAACATTGAAAATAGGCGAACCGGAAAGTGAAGTAACTGTCCCGGCTTTTGATCAGCCTATAACTACTAAATATCTAAAAAATACATCGAAGGGGGACTAATTTTATGTGGCTACCATTGCTCGGACTAATTTTAGGGATTTCACTTGGGCTATTGACCGATATTCAGATCCCTTCGGTGTATGAAAATTATTTATCAATTGCGGTCTTAGCTTCACTTGATACATTGTTTGGTGGTATACGTGCCCAATTACAACATGTATATGACGACAAAGTATTCGTCTCAGGTTTTTTCTTTAACATTGTACTGGCGGCTGGACTTGCTTTTTTAGGGGTACACCTCGGAGTGGACTTGTATTTAGCCGCAATTTTTGCCTTTGGTGTACGTCTATTCCAGAACATCGCAGTGATTCGACGCATCATTTTAACAAAGTGGTCGGAAAGAAAAGGGACTATTGACTAAAAAACAGTCGAATAGAAGGAAAATTTATAACTTTTAACGATTTTGCTTAGACAAGCTTGATAGAATGCAATAGAATGATGAGTAAAGAGTTGTTGAAGGAGGTGCCACGGATTGAATCAAACAGAATTATATGTTTCTCTTGATATCGGGTCTTCATCAATCAAGGTCCTTATCGGAGAAATGACAGAGGGTTCCTTAAATGTAATTGGTGTTGGGAATGTTAAGTCAAATGGTATTCGTAAAGGTGCCATTGTCGATATCGATGCGACTGTACAGTCCATTAAGAAGGCCATTGACCAAGCTGAACGCATGATTGGAATGTCCATAAACGAAGTAGTATTAGGAATTCCTGCCAACCAAAGCATGTTGCAACAAGTAAAAGGCGTGGTGGCAGTTAATAGTGAAAATCGTGAAATTACAGATGATGATTTAGACCGTGTCATTGATTCGGCACAAGTAATGTCCATACCACCTGAAAGAGAATTAGTCAATTTGGTGCCTAAGCAATTTATTGTGGATCATTTAGATGAAATTAAAGATCCTCGTGGAATGATTGGCATTCGATTGGAGATGGATGGAACGATGTTGACGACATCCAAAACGATATTACACAATGTATTACGTTGTGTGGAACGTGCGGGTCTTCAAATTCGCGAAATTTATTTGCAACCATTGGCAGCTGGACATTTTGCATTATCGGAAGATGAAAAAAATCATGGCACCGCTTTTATTGATATAGGCGGCGGGTCCACTACAATTGCCGTGTTCCAAGATGGACATTTAACACATACATCTGTTTTACCTGTTGGTGGAGATCATTTGACAAAAGATTTATCGATTGTCTTAAAAACACCAACTGAACAAGCGGAAAAAATCAAACAACAATATGGACATGCCTTTTACGATGATGCGTCTGACGATGAATTGTTTGAAGTACCTGTTATTGGTGCGGAAATGAAAGAACAATATAGTCAGAGATACATATCAGAAATTATTGGCGTTCGTTTAGAAGAGTTATTTGAATTAGTGTTAGAAGAGTTTTACCGAATGGGTATTCAAGATTTACCAGGTGGAGTTGTAATTACTGGTGGTGTTGCAAAACTTGAGGGGCTTACACAATTAGCTCGTCACATTTTGCAAACTAGAGTTAGGCTCTATACACCGGAGTACATTGGCGTTAGAGAACCAGGATACGCGACAGCAGTAGGTTTAATACGTTACGCTCACAAGGAAGATCAATTCTTTAACCGATTTGGTGAAAGCAATGCTTTAGGGCAATCGAAACGACCAGAACATAGTGCACCAGCACCCAAAAAGCAAAAGCAAGCGAAAGAAAGTTACGAAGACAAAGAAAGTGTTATGGGGAAAGCTCGCAAGTTCCTCGATAAATTTTTCGAATAAAAATCAAAGACTATTTGTAATATAAGGAGGAAATGCGATGTTGGAGTTTGATACGAATGTAGACCAACTTGCCGTCATTAAAGTAATTGGTGTCGGTGGCGGTGGTAATAACGCTGTAAACCGTATGATTGAACACGGCGTACAAGGTGTAGAATTTATTGCAGTAAATACAGATGCTCAAGCATTGAATCTATCAAAAGCAGAAGTAAGATTACAAATTGGTGCTAAATTAACTCGTGGACTTGGAGCTGGCGCAAATCCGGAAGTTGGTAAAAAAGCAGCTGAAGAAAGCAAAGAACAAATCGAGGAAGCATTACGCGGAGCTGATATGGTATTTGTAACTGCTGGTATGGGTGGAGGTACTGGAACTGGTGCTGCTCCTGTTGTAGCTCAAATTGCTCGTGAAATTGGCGCATTGACAGTTGGTGTAGTTACTCGTCCATTCACTTTTGAAGGTAGAAAACGCTCAACTCAAGCCATCGGCGGTATTGGTGCTATGAAAGAAGCAGTTGATACTTTAATTGTTATTCCAAACGATAAATTACTTGAAATTGTAGACAAAAATACCCCTATGCTAGAAGCGTTCCGTGAAGCCGATAATGTTCTTCGTCAAGGTGTTCAAGGTATTTCTGATTTAATCGCCGTTCCGGGATTAATCAACTTGGACTTTGCTGACGTTAAAACAATCATTTCAAATAAAGGTTCTGCACTTATGGGAATCGGGATTTCTACAGGTGAAAACCGTGCCGCAGAAGCTGCGAAAAAAGCCATCTCAAGTCCACTTTTAGAAACGTCAATTGACGGAGCAAAAGGTGTCTTGATGAATATCACGGGTGGATCAAACCTAAGTTTATTTGAAGTTCAAGAAGCTGCTGATATCGTTGCCTCTGCTTCAGATGAAGATGTAAACATGATTTTCGGTTCTGTCATTAATGATAATTTGAAAGATGAAATTATCGTGACAGTCATTGCAACTGGTTTCAATGAAGAACCGATTACTTTACGACCTAATCGCAATGCTGGTTTTGGCGCTGGACGCTCACAGCAATCAGGGGCTCAGACACAAACACCACCAACTACTGCGGCACCAACACGTGAAACTAGACGTGAAGAAGCACCTGTCTATCAACAACAAGAACCGTCTAGAAGAGAGACGCAAACTTCACATCAAGAAGATACTTTAGACATTCCGACATTCCTACGTAACCGTCAGAAGAGATAATTATACAATTCCGAAGTTAGTAATAGAAAGCCCGTTACAAGGATCCTTTGTGGTCCAAGTAATGGGCTTTTTTTGTCGTAGATTTTTTTGCTGTAGGAACAAGAATTGACAGGTTTTGCATACCACAAGTGATAACTTATTTATAGGAGGTGAGAAAATGTACGCTGAGGTTTTAATTGCGATAAATACACTGGTCAATTTTTCCTTGCTCTCTTTTTCAAATAAAATGGGATCATTTCATCAAAAGGCTTGGCGTTTATGGGGGAGTGCTTTAATGGGTGGGGTGAGCATCGTCTTATTCGGTGGTAGTTTCATATCCATAGTAGGTACTTTTATCTTGATGACGGCATTAGCCTTTGGGTTCAATCGATCCAATTGGATACTTGCAGCAACGAATACACTGATAGGTGCTTTATTTGCGGGTGGTTTATTAACGGTTATTCAACCATTACTAGCAAAAGCTAGCTGGTATGTAGTCTTGATTATTGCTGGTACTGTTTTAGCACTGAGTTTAATTGGGATACAAAAAAATTGGTTCCGTGTTAATTTGACGGCACTGAAAGACTCCTATATGGGACAAGTGACAATCCGTTTGTTTCAACAAGAATTTCAACTCACCTCGTATTCAGATACAGGAAATCTTTGCATTGAACCATTATCAGGCAATCCCGTTCACTTTATTTCCGCGGAGAAAATGAAATCATATATCCCTTTAGAATTGTGGCAGTACTTATATTCTTTTGAAGGTACGTCTACGGAATCTCTGAAAGATATTCCATTACCTTTCCAATCTCAAGTACGTCTAATCAGATTACAAACAGTGCAGAATCAATCCACTTGGGCAATCGGAATAAAAGTGGATTATATTCGATTGAAGACAACATCAGAACAATCGTTAGGGCCATGCTATATCGTACTGACAAAAAACAGTAAACATTTTCCACGTCAAACAGATGTAATTTTGCATGCTTCAACATTATTTAATTAAACTAGAGAGGATGAATGCTATGTTAATCAGAATTTGGTATCGACTTGTTCAACTTTGGAGTCAATGGCGCAGTAAAGGAACATACTATATTGGCGGAAGTGAATCCTTGCCACATCCAATGAATCGTGAAGAGGAAGCAAAAACGATTGAAGCGTTTATGAATGGAAATCTGACTGCTCGCGATACATTAATTGAGCGGAACTTGAGGTTAGTTGTATACATTGCTCGGCGTTTTGAAAATACAGGTACACATATAGAAGATTTAATTAGTATTGGATCTATTGGATTGATTAAAGCAATAGAGACATTTAACACAGAGAAAAAAATCAAGTTAGCGACATATGCTTCACGCTGTATTGAAAATGAAATATTAATGCATCTTCGTAAGACTAGTCGACTGAAATCTGAAGTCTCGTTTGATGAACCGTTAAATTCTGATGCTGATGGCAATGAACTTTTACTTTCTGATATTTTAGGAACAGATGAGCATATTATTGCCGAGGATGTAGAGAAAAAAATAGAGCGACAATTTATGTTCTCGGCAATTAACTTATTGGAGACACGTGAAAAATATATAATGGAATGTCGATTCGGTTTAAACGGACAAGAAGAAATGACACAAAAAGAAGTAGCAGACATGCTTGGCATATCACAATCTTATATTTCTCGTTTAGAAAAGAAGATTATTCATGATTTACGGGAAGAGTTAAATCAACCAACAGCTTGATGTAATGGATGAATTTGGAGAAGTAGGAGTACGCATATAATCCCTCGAGGCGGACACACTGATATGTATATCACAGTGTTGAACAGTTCGGAGGGAAAAGCGATGGTACGTACAAAAGTCGAATTATGCGGTGTGGATACGTCAAAGCTACCAGTATTATCAAACGAAGTGATGACACAAACCTTCATACGTCTACAAAGTGGAGATGAGTTTGCTAAAGATGAGTTAGTAATGGGTAATTTACGATTGGTACTTAGTTTAGTCCAACGTTTTGCTTATCGTGGAGAACAAGCAGATGATCTATTTCAAGTAGGTTGTATAGGATTAATTAAATCAATCGAAAACTTTGATTTAAAACACAATGTACGTTTTTCAACGTATGCAGTGCCGATGATAATTGGAGAGATCAGAAGGCATTTGCGTGATCATCATCCAGTTCGTGTATCAAGATCATTACGCGATATTGCTTATAAATCGATGAAAGCTAAAGAACAATATATTACAGACCATTTACATGAACCTACTTTACAGCAACTATCAGAAATAACAGAGATACCACATGAAGATATCCTATTTGCTTTGGATGCGATACAAGAACCTATATCGTTACATGAGCCCATCTATCATGATGGCGGAGATCCGGTATTTATGCTTGATCAACTGAGAGATGAGCAGGTCTCGGAAGAGTCATGGTCAACTTATGTGTTTATGAAGGAGAGTATAAGCAAACTCGATATACGAGAACAAAGAATCTTAGCCAAGCGTTATTACTATGGTGAGACGCAAACTGAGATAGCAAAAGAATTGGGGATTTCACAAGCACAAATATCAAGACTAGAGAAACACGCGATTCGTGTAATTAAAGAGCAATATAATCTAGACGTTAAATAATATCCAAGAGAGCTTTTATTCCAATGAGGAATAAAAGCTTTTTTTGCATACCTAAACATAAACTGTATTTAAGGGGGAATGAAAATTGAAATTTACTGACATCCAGCAAAAAGAATTTATTGAAGCAAGTGATGGAAGAATGTTAGGTTATGTCAATGATGCAGAAATATCGAAAGAACATGGAAAGATTGAATCCTTTTTTTTAGCGGAACCGAAAAAAATGTTAGAGTTATTTTCTGGGAATCGACCAACAATTGTAATTCGATTAGCAGATATCAAAGTCATCGGAAAGGACGTAGTAATTGTACAGTCTAGTGTGACAGAACAGGGATAAACATTGAATAATCAACGTTTTGTTGATACACTATAAGGACAACATCAATACTTAAAAGTAAGGAACTCATGATTATGCAAATTGAACTTAAACTCAAACAAATACAACAGAAAATCACCCAAGCTTGTGAGCGAGTTAATCGGTCAATTACTGATGTCCAAATCGTAGCTGTTACAAAGTCTGTTTCAATAGAGCGAACACAAGAAACGTTACAGATAGGCTTAAACCACCTTGGTGAAAACCGTCCTGAAGGTTTGCTTAGTAAACAGGAAATAATCAACACACCTGCAGTTTGGCATTACATTGGTTCCTTACAAACTAGAAAAGTGAAACAAATTATTAACCATATACATGTTTTACATTCTCTCGATCGACTAAGTCTTGCTGATGAAGTTCAAAAAAGAGCAAACAAGCAGATTGATTGTTTTGTACAAGTGAATGTGTCTGGAGAAGAATCTAAACAAGGAATTGAGCTAGTGGATGTCGAATCATTTATTAAAGCACTAAGTGATCATGATCGCATTCGAATTATAGGTCTAATGACAATGGCTCCAAACACTACTGATGAACATCTTGTTCGAAATGTTTTTAAGGCTTTGAAAGATATGCAAGTGAAAATTGCAAACAAACAATACGCACATGCACCTTGTACGGAACTGTCTATGGGAATGTCAAATGACTACGAAATTGCGATTGAAGAAGGCGCTACATATGTACGAATTGGCACAGCACTAGTCGGAGAAGAAAGTGAGGATCTCACATGAGCATGAAAAACAAATTTAAAAACTTTTTTTACTTAGACGAAGAAGAAGAGACACCGAAAACAAATGAACGCAGAAATGAATCGCAACCTACGCCTCAGCCGACTGTTCGAAAAACTACAAAAGAAAGAAGAGTCGTACAGAACGATCCAAGTCCTACTTCCAATGTTATTAGCCTGCAAAATTTGCAAAAATCATCAAAAGTAATATTAGTAGAACCACGTGTATATGCAGAAGCTCAAGACATTTCAGAACATTTAAAAAACAAGCGTTCAGTCGTAGTAAATCTACAAAGAATAGACAAAGATCAAGGAATCCGCATAGTAGATTTTTTAAGTGGAACCGTGTATGCTCTAGGTGGAGATATACAACGTATTGGTACCGATATATTCCTTTGTGCACCAGATACGGTTGAAGTGGCAGGGGCCATTTCTGATTATTTTTACGATGACTTACAATAATTGAGGTGTAATTAGTTCATATGGATTTAATTTTAATATTAATTTCTGAGGCATTGGGATTATATACAATACTATTAATCATCAATATATTTATGTCTTGGGTACCATCAATTCAAAATTCAAGCTTTGGTCAGATGTTAGGGAAAATTTGTGAACCTTATTTAGAGCAATTCAGACGTTTCATTCCACCTTTTGGGATGATCGATGTATCGCCTATTGTCGCTATTTTAGTGTTGAACTTAGCACGTAATGGCCTTCAACAATTAACTTTGATTGTATGAAAATCTTACCTCACATTGTGGGGTTTTTTTGACCATTGAAAGGAAGAATATTTATGGAACAAGTATTGCAGCATTTTCGTAAAGATGAGCAGCCATTTATTGAACAGGTGGGTGGATGGCTACGAGAAATACAGGATCGTTATGCACCGAAACTAACCGATTTTATAGACCCAAGACAACAATATATCGTGAAGTCTTTAGTTGGACAAAATGACGATATTGTTGCTACAGCTTTTGGTGAATTTCCGGATGCAGAAAGACAACGTATGCTCATCGCACCCTCTTATTATGTTGCTTCTGATGAAGACTACAATATTTCCGTATTATCTATTAAATATCCTTCGAAATTCATCAAATTAAAGCATCCCGATGTATTGGGAACGTTAATGTCACTTGGACTTGACCGATCAAAGTTCGGAGATATTCGTGTTGCTGACAGCCAAATAGAATTTGCTGTAGCATCAGAAGTCTGTGATTTTGTGCGGATGAATATTTTAGCAATTGGTAAATCAAAAGTCCAAGTGGAAGAATTGCCCCTTGATCATCCATATTTAGAAAACAATGATGTGTGGGTCGAAGAAACACATACTGTGAGTTCGATGAGAATAGACACCATTATTGCCTCGCTTTTTAATGTTTCCAGACAAAAATCTTCGATGCTTATTAACAGCGGAAAAGTCAAAGTGAACTGGACTATTCGAGAACAACCTTCATTCGAATTGCATGAATCTGATCTTTTATCGATTAGAGGATATGGACGGATTCAAATTGGCTTAATTGAAGGACGTACAAAAAAAGATAAGATTCGACTTCAAATTGGTCGTATCGAGCCAAAATCGTGAAAAACATTCATGAAAATTCAAATTATTGCTGTTATCAATGATAATGAACGGTATAATAGTTTGAAATGATGTAAGTTAGTAAAGGGGAGATTTTGAAATGCCACTATCACCACTAGATATTCATAACAAAGAGTTTAGTCGTGGATTCCGAGGCTATAACGAAGATGAAGTTAACGAATTCTTAGAACAAGTGATTAAAGATTTCGAACTTCTAATTAAAGATAAAAAAGAACTAGAAGAGAAATTAAAATCTTCAAGTGAGCGCGTAGGACATTTCACCACAATTGAAATGACTCTTCAAAAGTCAATTATGGTTGCTCAAGAGGCTGCTGAAGAATTGCGTCGAAACTCTCAAAAAGAAGCTAAATTAATTGTAAAAGAAGCAGAGAAAAATGCGGACAGAGTAGTTAATGAAGCTCTAACGAAAGCACGTCGTATTTCAGTAGAAATTGATGATTTGAAAAAACAATCAAAAGTCTTCCGAAACCGTTTCAAGATGTTGGTTGAAGCACAACTCGATTTAATTAATACAGATGACTGGGATCATTTAATGCAATATGAAGTAGATGTAACTGAATTGTCTCGAATTGGAACAGGCGAAGAAGATTAATCGTTGCTTGACGATTCTAGAATCATTCCCTATACTATCTACATATTGTAAGAAAAGCAAAAAGCGCCATACTAGCACGAATCCGACGATGCTACATTAGAATCAGAGATGTGAACTGGTGCTTAAAGCTAGAAAACTAATAAAAAACAATAAAGACTTTGACAGGGACAGTATTTTGTAAGCACAGATTAGCGATTCGAGGACGGTGGAAGCTCGAACAAGTTGCAAACAAATGAAAATCACTCTTGAGTTAAATCACTGAACTAGATTTTGTAAGTGATTTCGGTTTCACACCGTTAATGTGTTCTAAGTTGGCAACATGTTCATGTTGCAATTAGGGTGGTACCGCGAGTTATAACTTCTCGTCCCTTCATTGGGATGAGGGGTTTTTTTATTGTTTTAACATGATACTCTTAATTTCACAAATGCTAAGTGGAGGTTTTTCAGATGGAATACAAAAATACGTTATTAATGCCTAAAACAGAGTTCCCAATGCGTGGAGGTTTACCAACTCGTGAACCACAAATTCAAGCGAAATGGAACGAAATGGACCTTTATAAAAAAGTGATCGGCCGTACAAAAGGTAGACCTACTTTTATTCTGCATGATGGTCCTCCATATGCGAATGGGGATTTGCATATGGGCCACGCTCTCAATAAAGTTTTAAAAGATATGATTGTCCGTCATAAATCAATGACTGGATTCCATGCACCATACGTACCAGGTTGGGATACTCATGGTCTTCCAATTGAGCAGGCATTAACAAACAAAGGTGTAAACCGTAAAGAAATGACAGTTGCTGAGTTCCGTAATTTATGTGAAACATATGCGTACGAACAAATTGATCGTCAACGTAACCAATTTAAACGATTAGGCGTCCGCGGGGATTGGGAAAATCCATATGTGACATTGAAACCAGCTTATGAGTCCCGTCAAATTGAGGTATTCGGTGAAATGGCTCGTAAAGGCTATATCTACAAAGGTCTAAAACCAGTTTACTGGTCACCATCAAGTGAATCGGCTTTAGCTGAAGCTGAAATCGAATACCAAGACAAAAAGTCACCTTCGATTTATGTAAGCTTTGATGTAACAGATGGAAAAGGAATCATTGCAGAAGGCACAAAAATCATTATCTGGACGACAACTCCATGGACAATTCCTGCTAACCTTGGAATTTCTGTTCATCCTGAATTTGATTATGTAGTTGTAGAAGTTACCGGGAAACGCTATGTTGTTGCAAAAGATTTACTTGAAACTGTTGCATCGACTTTAGAATGGGAAACGTATGAGGTCGTTCAAACTGTAAAAGGTGAGCAAATGGATCGCATGGTAGCGAAACATCCCTTGTATGACCGTGACTCACTTGTAATGTTAGGGGAACACGTAACTAATGAAGGTGGTACGGGATGTGTCCATACAGCCCCAGGACACGGGGAAGAAGATTTCCAGGTCGGTAAAGCTTATGGGCTTGAAGTTCTTTCACCAGTAGATGACCGTGGTTGTTTGACGGCAGAAGCACCAGGATTTGAAGGGTTATTTTATGATAAAGCCAATAAAGTCATTACTGAAGCTTTGGAAACAGCTGGCGCTTTAGAAAAATTAACATTCTTCACTCACTCAGCACCGCATGACTGGCGTACGAAAAAGCCGGTAATTTTCCGTGCAACTGCTCAATGGTTTGCATCAATTGAAGCGTTCCGTGAAGAATTGCTACAAGCAATAAAAGATACTTCTTTCACACCATCATGGGGTGAAACACGTCTATTCAATATGGTCCGTGACCGTGGAGATTGGTGTATTTCTCGTCAGCGTGTATGGGGTGTTCCGATTCCTGTGTTTTATGCAGAAGATGGAGAACCAATTTTAACGGAAGAAACAATTGCACACGTATCGAAACTATTCCGTGAACATGGATCAACAGTATGGTTTGAACGTGAAGCAAAAGATTTATTACCGGAAGGATTTACACATCCGAATAGCCCGAATGGTCGTTTCTCAAAAGAAACGGATATCATGGATGTTTGGTTCGATTCAGGGTCTTCACACCAGGCTGTTCTTGATGAACGTGATGATTTAGTGTATCCAGCTGATTTATACCTAGAAGGATCAGATCAATATCGCGGATGGTTTAACTCATCGTTAACAACAAGTGTAGCAATCAATGGTCATGCACCATACAAAGGTTTATTAAGCCACGGATTTACTTTAGACGGCGAAGGTCGCAAGATGAGTAAATCAATCGGTAACGTAATTGATCCTGCAAAAGTCATGAACCAATTAGGTGCTGATATTCTTCGTCTATGGGTTGCGTCTGTCGATTATACAGCGGATGTACGCGTGTCAGATTCAAACTTTAAACAAGTCGCGGAAGTGTACCGTAAAATTCGTAATACATTCCGTTTCTTACACGGAAATGTATCTGATTTTAATCCGCAATCAGATCGTGTAGCATATGAAGATCTTCGTGAAGTAGACCAATACATGGTAATGAAACTTCAAGAACTAATTGAAACGGTTCGTAAAGCTTACGATAAGTATGATTTTGCCAGCGTTTATCATGCAGTTAACAATTTTGTTTCTTCCGATTTGAGTTCATTCTATCTAGATATCGCCAAAGATGTGGTGTATATCGAAGGAGCAGATAACGCTCATCGTCGTGCGATGCAAACAGTTATGTATGATACATTGTTAGCATTATTAAAATTAACAACGCCTATCTTGCCGCATACAACGGATGAGCTTTGGGAATTCCTAACGTACGAAACGGAAGAAAGCATTCAATTAACAGATTTCCCTGAAGCAACAACACATGAATCTTTTGAAGCATTACGTGCGAAATATGCACAATTAATGCTTGTACGTGACGATGTATTAAAAGCATTGGAAGTAGCGCGAAATGCGAAAGAAATCGGGAAATCTCTTGAAGCAAAAGTTACGGTCTATGTAGAGAAAGATTTATTAGTTGCTTTTGATACAAATAAAATTGATTTTGCTCAGTTCTTTATTGTTTCCGACTTTACGCTTGCTGGAGTTAAAGAAGAAGCACCTGCTGACGCATTAGCTCTTGACGTTGCTTCAGTAGTTGTCACAAAAGCACAAGGCGAGAAATGTGAACGATGCTGGACGATTTCAGAAAAAGTAGGGGAAAATGAGAAGCATTCTACATTATGCCCACGTTGTGCGGATGTTGTTGAAAAATATTACGTATAAATTAATAATTCATTAAAATGGCGTTTATCACTTACCACACCTACATTCGTGTTCGTAAAAAAGTTGATAGAATTCTTCGTTACGAACATATGTGTATATAATTGAGCTGTCCTTTTCGGACAGCTCTTTCTGTCTGTTTGTGTTATGTGGTAAACTAGGTATGAGTCTTGGATAACGGGGGAACATTGTGTGTACATTTATTATTTAATTGCCATTGTCATCGTAGCAATTGATCAATTGACGAAATGGCTTGTTGTAAAAAACATGGAGCTTGGTGAACGAATTGTGTTAATTGATCCGACATTTGCACTTCTGTCTCATCGCAATCGTGGAGCTGCATGGGGAATGTTACAAGGACAAATGTGGTTATTTGCAATCGTCACAGTCATTGTGGTAATTGGTATTGTGTACTATTTTCATAAAGAAGCGAAAGGTAAACCATTATTTCAAATCAGCTTAATGGTTTTACTCGGTGGTACTTTAGGGAATTTTATAGATCGTATGACCCGCGGAGAAGTTGTGGATTTTGCGGATGTACTGATTCCAGTGATTAATTACGACTTTCCTATTTTTAACGTAGCAGATGCAGCATTAACCATAGGAGTTGTTATGCTCGTTATCGGATTATTTTTAGAAGAAAAAGCAGAAAAAGCTGCAAAGAAAACAGGTGAATAAATGGAAGATTATACGTATAAGATTTTAGAAGAACAAAAGGGTGAACGAATTGATAAAGCCCTTACGACATTAGAAGCGGATTGGACTCGCAGCCAAATTCAAATTTGGTTAAAAGAGGGATCCGTTTTAGTCAATGGTGAGCCTGTGAAAACGAACTATAAAGTTAGAGTAAATGATGTGATTAATGTCTCTGTTCCGGAAGCTGAAGAGCTGGATATAGTTGCAGAAGACCTAGATTTAGAAATTGTGTATGAAGATGAGGATGTCCTCGTTGTCAATAAACCACGCGGCATGGTCGTTCACCCTGCACCTGGTCATGCATCTGGTACACTTGTGAACGGTTTAATGCATCATTGTACCGATTTGTCTGGTATTAACGGTGTCATGAGACCAGGGATTGTACACCGTATTGATAAAGATACGACTGGTCTGTTGATGGTAGCGAAAAATGACAAGGCTCATGTGTCTTTAGTAAACCAATTGGTAAAAAAGACGGTAACTCGTAAATACACTGCACTAGTTCATGGACATATTCCGCATGATAAAGGTACAGTCGATGCTCCAATTGGCCGTGATGTTCGTGACCGTCAAAGCATGACTGTTCTCGATAAAGGGAAACATGCAGTGACACATTTCCGTGTACTTGAGCGTTTTGGAGACTTCACACTAGTCGAGTGTCAATTAGAAACTGGCCGCACGCATCAAATTCGTGTCCATATGAAATACATTGGTTTTCCTTTAGCTGGAGATCCAAAATACGGACCGAAAAAAACCATCGAGTTTGATGGACAAGCTCTTCATGCTGGCGTTTTAGGATTTATGCATCCACGTACTGAAAAATACTTGGAATTCGAAGCTCCATTACCAGCAGACTTCGTAGAGTTACTAGAAGAAATGAAATCGAACGTTGACAATAAAGAAAAGTAAAACTATAATCAAAATAACGAAATTGAATAGAACACCTTTAAAGACGGTCCAGAGAGGCTGAGAAGGTAAAAGTGAAACGTATAGATACACATGCTGTGTGTAGAAATACGACTAATTTTCTGCATTCACACCCTCTCATCCAACTTGGACGAGAGGGTTTTTATTTTGAGAAAAAGGAGAATCCAATATGGTCGAAAAAGCGAATATATTAGATGAGAAAGCAATTAATCGGGCACTTACACGAATTGCACATGAAATCATTGAACGTAATAAAGGAATTGAAGAGTGTATTTTAGTTGGAATCAAAACGCGTGGTGCCTATTTGGCAAATCGCTTGGCAGATAAAATCAACATAATTGAAGGCAAAGCAATTAAGTCAGGCGAACTTGATATCACACTTTATAGAGATGATTTATCCACGAAAACTGAAAACAAAGAGCCTCTTGTACAACAAGTGGATATCCAGCACTCAGTATTCAATCAAAAGGTAATCCTAGTTGATGACGTACTTTACACGGGTCGAACTGTACGAGCTGCAATGGATGCAGTAATGGATTTAGGTAGACCTGCACAAATTCAATTAGCGGTATTAATCGACCGAGGACACAGAGAATTGCCAGTTCGAGCGGATTACGTAGGTAAAAACATTCCGACTGCAAGCCAAGAAAGAATTGTCGTTCGCTTAACTGAAACTGATCATGAAGATAGCGTAACCATACACGAATAAATCTAGAGGGGGAACATGATGAAGAATACACAAACGGTTTTAGACATACACGACAAACCATCAGCAGGAAAATTAACCACACTAAGTATTCAACATATGTTCGCCATGTTTGGTGCAACGATATTGGTACCACAATTGGTCGGCTTAAGTCCGGCGATAGCACTCTTAACAAGTGGTATCGCCACACTGATCTTTTTGTTTGTAACTAAGTTTCAAGTACCAGCTTACTTAGGTTCATCGTTTGCATTTATCGTACCGATTATAGCCGCTACTGAGAATGGCGGGATTGGAAGTGCGATGATTGGCAGTATGTTTGTTGCACTTGTCTATTTCATCGTTTCAATCGTCATATGGAAAACTGGTTACAAATGGATCATGAAGTTACTGCCACCGATTGTAGTGGCTCCGGTCATCATCGTAATCGGACTGGCGTTATCTCCAGTGGCCATAGACATGGCAATGAATATAACTGTAGATGGAGCATCTCAATATAGCATGAAACATTTTTCAGCTGCTTTAGTTACGTTAGCAGCCGCTGTTGTCGCAACCTTGTTCTTTAGAGGAATCATCAGTTTAATGCCTGTTCTGATCGGTATCATAGTTGGATATGTTTATTCATTAATAATTGGCATCGTTGACTTTTCAACTGTTTTATCGGCCAAATGGTTTGCTACACCAGACTTCTTGATTCCTGGCGTACATTACGAGTTTACGATAACCCCAACATTGCTGGGGCTGATGGTTCCAATTGCGATCGTAACAATTTCCGAGCACATCGGACATCAATTAGTCTTAGGGAAAATTGTTAATCGAAATTATATAAAAGACCCTGGTTTACACAGATCATTACTAGGTGATGGACTTGGTACTTTAATCAGTGGGTTAGTTGGGGGACCTCCTAAAACAACTTACGGTGAAAACATAGGGGTATTGGCAATTACTAGAGTATACAGTGTGTATGTAATCGGAGGAGCGGCTATACTAGCCATTTTGTTCTCATTCCTTGGTAAAATAATGGCACTGATTGCTACAATCCCTACAGCAGTTCTTGGAGGAATTTCAATCTTGCTATTCGGGATCATTGCATCTTCAGGGCTACGTATGTTAGTGGATAACAACATAGACTTCGGCGATAAGCGTAACCTTGTCATTTCTTCGATTATATTAGTAATAGGAATTGGAGGAGCGAAACTTCACTTCTATGACACGTTCGAAATTGAAGGAATGGCTTTGGCTGCCATTGTTGGTGTGATATTAAATCTGGTATTGCCAGGCAGACCAAAAGAGCAATCTGATCCATTTGAAACAACAACTAAATCATAACCTTTTAAAACTGTCCAGAGAGGCAGGCAAAGGGAAACCAGTACGAAAGCTCCTTTTTAACGGATCTTTACTTGGTTATACCCTAAAGCCTCTCAACTACGTGTTGGGAGGCTTCTTTTTCAAAAAGGAACAGGGAGGCAATAAAGTGAAGCATCTATTGAATATGAAAAATCTGCAAATCAATGATATAGAAATGATACTGGAAAGAGCATATGAATTTCAGAATGGTGCGGTTTCTGATTTAAATAATCCAACAACAGTAGCCAACTTATTCTTCGAACCAAGCACACGGACCAAAATGAGTTTTGAGATGGCAGAGCGAAAACTCGGACTGCATGTATTACCCTTTGATGCGAGCGCATCCAGTACGATAAAAGGTGAAACGCTATACGATACCGTCAAAACATTAGAAGCAATAGGCGTTGATGCAGTGGTGATCCGCCATGAACAGGACGGTTATTATGAAGAATTAATGTCAGGAATTGACCTTGCCATCATCAATGGGGGAGATGGTTCGGGACAACATCCAACACAATCTCTATTAGACTTGTACACAATCAAAGAAGAGTTTGGCAGATTTGAAAATCTACATATAACCATGGTCGGCGATATTTCGCACAGCCGAGTGGCAAAATCAAATGCAGAAGCATTAACGAGGCTAGGTGCCAATGTTACATTTTTATGCCCATCACGGTGGCAAGGCGATTTTGAAAGCTTGTCATCATGGGAAGCAGTATTACCTAATTCAGATGTAGTCATGTTGCTACGCGTTCAACACGAAAGGCATGAAAGTGAATTGTCGTTTTCCAAACAGCAATATCATGAAGAATTCGGCTTAACAAGAGAACGTTACGACCAACTAAAACAGTCAGCAATCATTATGCATCCTGCACCGTTTAATCGCGATGTAGAAATTGCAAGCGAATTGGTAGAAAGTGAAAAATCACGTATTTTTAGACAAATGCACAACGGAGTGTATGTACGTATGGCAGTACTAGAATCTGTATTAAAGGAGAGAAATTGATGAAAAAAATCATTCAAAATATTCAATTACTAAATGAAAACAATGAGTTAACAGAGGGTACTATTTTAATTGAAAACGGTCGAATCATCGAAGTCAATCCTACAATTACAACAGAGGTAGATGAAGTAATAGATGGACAGGGATGCTTCGTTTCAGCAGGATTTATTGATGTACATGTCCACTTGCGTGAGCCGGGTGGCGAACAAAAAGAAACGATAGAGACAGGGACAGCTGCTGCAGCTAAAGGCGGATATACGACGATATGTGCTATGCCTAATACGCGACCTGTTCCAGATACAGTTGAAAACTTAAGTCATGTAAATCAGTTGATTGAGCAAAATGCAAAAATTCGTGTATTACCATACGCATCTATCACAATTCGAGAAGCAGGAAAAGAACGAACAGACTTGGCGGCATTAAAAGAGCACGGGGCATTTGCTTTTACGGATGACGGAGTAGGAATACAGCAAGCTAGAATGATGTATGAAGCCATGCAAGAGGCTGCGAAGTTAAACATACCGATCGTTGCACATTGCGAAGATAACACACTAATCTACGCAGGCGTCATGCACGAAGGGAAGAAAAATAAAGAACTCGGTCTAAAAGGGATTCCATCTATTGCAGAATCCGTGCACATTGCACGCGACATTCTGCTCGCCGAAGCTGCTGGTGCACACTATCATGTCTGCCATGTGAGTACGAAAGAGTCGGTGCGTGTCATTCGAGATGCGAAAAAAGCAGGAGTTCATGTAACGGCTGAAGTCAGTCCACATCATTTACTTTTATGTGAGGACGATATCCCATCAAACGATGGAAATTGGAAAATGAATCCTCCACTCCGTGCAAAAGACGATCTTGAAGCATTAATTGCAGGTTTAGAAGATGGCACACTCGATTTCATTGCAACAGATCATGCTCCACATATGGATGAAGAAAAATCAAACGGTATGGAGCAAGCACCCTTTGGAATTGTTGGATTAGAAACGGCATTTCCGCTTCTGTACACGCACTTTGTTGAAACCGGAAAATGGACATTAAGTCAACTTATCGCATGGATGACTGAAAAACCAGCTGATGTCTTTGGTCTACCATACGGACGCCTTCATATGGGAGAGTCTGCTGACCTAGTATTCATCGACTTGAATAAAGAACAAAACATCGATCATGAACAATTTGTTTCAAAAGGTAAAAATACACCATTCCAGGATTGGACATGCAAAGCATGGCCTGTAATGACAATGTTTGAAGGTAATGTAGTTTGGAAGGAGGAAAAATAATGTTGAAAAGAAGCCTTATATTAGAAACCGGTGATGTGTTTAATGGAACAGCGTTCGGCAGTGAAAAAGCTAGTGAAGGTGAAGTCGTATTTACAACTGGAATGACAGGTTATCAAGAAACATTATCCGACCCCTCATATTGCGGTCAAATTGTCACAATGACGTATCCTCTTATCGGGAATTACGGCATTAACCGGGACGATTTTGAATCAATTGAACCAGCCATTAAAGGAATGGTTGTAAGAGAACTAGCTGAAACTCCATCCAACTTCAGAAGTGACATTACGTTAAATAACTTGTTCCACTTAAAAAACATTCCTGGAATTGAAGGAATTGATACAAGAAAATTAACACGAATTATCCGTGAGTTTGGGTCGGTCAAAGGTGTATTAACAGCAGCGGGTGAAGAAATAAATGTAGATGAAACCATTAGAATGCTGAAGGAAACCACATTCCCTACGAACCAAGTAAAGCAAGTATCAACGAAACGCCCGTATCCAAGTCCTGGACGTGGAAAACGTGTAGTACTCGTTGATTTTGGAATGAAACATGGGATTCTTCGAGAACTAAATAATCGAGACTGTGATGTGGTGGTTATGCCATATAACACGACCGCAGAAGAAATCATGGCAGTATATCCAGATGGCATCATGCTATCTAACGGACCAGGAGATCCAAAAGATGTACCAGAAGCAATTAAGATGATTGAAAACTTGATTGGTAAGATTCCAATTTTCGGGATTTGTTTAGGTCATCAACTATTTGCCCTCGCGAGTGGAGGGGATACGTTCAAATTGAAATTCGGTCACCGAGGTGCTAACCATCCTGTAAAAGATCTTGAAACGGGTCGCGTTGAAATGACTTCACAAAATCACGGGTACGCAGTTGATCCAGAATCATTAGTTGGAACGCGTTTACAAGTAACACATACTGCATTAAACGACGGCACAGTCGAAGGATTGAAACATTTGGACGCTCCTGCATTTACAGTGCAATATCATCCGGAAGCATCGCCAGGACCAGAAGATTCAAATCATTTATTTGATCGCTTTATTGAGTTAATGCACGACAACGCCAACGTCAAGGGGGAAAAACAACATGCCTAAACGTCACGATATACAAACAATTCTCGTCATTGGTTCGGGTCCAATCGTAATCGGACAAGCCGCTGAATTTGATTATGCAGGGACACAAGCGTGTCTTGCTCTTAAAGAAGAAGGCTACCGTGTAATCTTAATTAACTCAAACCCTGCCACAATCATGACCGACACAGAAATTGCCGACAAAGTGTATATCGAACCCATTACACTGGAATTCGTCAGCAGAATTTTACGAAAAGAGCGTCCAGATGCTCTTCTTCCCACATTGGGAGGACAAACTGGTTTAAATATGGCGATTGAATTAGATGAATCAGGAATTCTTAAAGAATTAAACGTCGAAATTCTTGGAACGAAATTAGAAGCGATTCACAAAGCAGAAGATCGCGACTTATTCCGTACATTGATGAATGAATTAAATGAACCTGTACCCGAGAGTGACATCATCCACAATTTACAAGAAGCACAAGCTTTCGTCCAACGCATTGGCTATCCAGTCATTGTACGTCCGGCGTTCACGCTTGGTGGAACGGGCGGTGGAATTTGCCTTAACGACGAAGAACTTTTCGAAACCGTGACTAGTGGATTGAAATACAGTCCAGTTACACAATGTCTACTTGAAAAATCCATTGCAGGATTAAAAGAAATTGAATATGAAGTAATGCGAGACTCAAATGATAATGCCATCGTCGTTTGTAATATGGAGAATGTGGATGCAGTCGGCATTCATACAGGAGATTCAATCGTCGTGGCACCAAGTCAAACCTTATCAGACCGTGAATATCAAATGCTTAGAAATGTATCATTGAAAATCATTCGTGCGTTAAAAATTGAAGGTGGATGTAACGTTCAATTAGCACTTGATCCATATAGCTTTAACTACTACATTATCGAAGTAAATCCCCGAGTGAGCCGTTCTTCGGCGCTGGCTTCTAAAGCAACAGGCTATCCGATTGCAAAACTGGCTGCCAAAATTGCGGTTGGTTTGACTTTGGACGAAATGATGAATCCGGTTACTGGTAAAACGTATGCTTGTTTTGAACCGGCACTCGACTATGTTGTAACTAAGATTCCACGTTGGCCTTTTGATAAATTCGAATCTGCTAAACGTAACCTCGGTACACAAATGAAAGCAACTGGTGAAGTGATGGCGATTGGTCGCACCTTTGAGGAGTCTATTCTAAAAGCAGTTCGCTCTCTAGAAACAGGCCATATTCATTTAGAGCTAAAAAATGCAGATGACATGTCAAATGAATGGATCGAAAAACGTATCCGCCGCGCAGGCGATGAACGTCTCTTCTTCATTGGCGAAGCGCTAAGACGCGGTGTAACGATTGACACCATACACGAGTGGAGTCAAATTGATTTATTCTTCCTAAATAAATTTCAAAACATCGTTAAATATGAAGAAGTGTTAGCAGCTAATCCTTTTGATTATGATGTAGCGAGAAAAGCGAAACGTATGGGATTTGCAGACGGTACACTAGCAAAACTTTGGAACACAGAAGAATTGGTTGTTTATAACTGGCGTAAAGAGAATCACTTGATTCCAGTCTATAAAATGGTGGACACATGTGCAGCTGAGTTCGAATCTGAAACTCCTTACTTCTACGGCACATATGAAGATGAAAATGAATCAATCCGAACGAATAAAGAAAGTGTAATTGTTCTAGGTTCGGGTCCGATTCGGATCGGTCAGGGCGTTGAGTTCGACTATGCAACGGTGCATTCAGTTTGGGCAATTAAAGAGGCTGGCTATGAAGCCATTATCATTAACAGTAACCCTGAAACAGTATCAACTGATTTCTCCATATCGGACAAGCTATACTTTGAACCTTTGACCATCGAAGACGTTATGCATATTGTGGATTTAGAACAACCTAAAGGGGTTGTGGTGCAGTTCGGAGGACAAACCGCGATTAACTTAGCTGACAAATTACAAGAACGTGGTGTACAAATTCTTGGAACATCACTGGAAGATTTGGATCGAGCAGAAAACCGCGATAAATTTGAACAAGCTTTACATGAAATCGGCATTCCTCAACCAATGGGTAAAACAGCTGTTTCTTCGAAAGAAGCTGTAGAAATCGGGAATGAAATTGGCTATCCAGTATTAGTTCGACCTTCGTATGTCCTAGGTGGACGTGCAATGGAAATTGTTTATAACCAAGAGGAACTCGCACATTATATGGAATTCGCTGTTCAAGCAAGTCCAGAACATCCAGTCCTAGTTGATCGTTATTTAACGGGAACAGAAATCGAAGTAGATGCCATTTCAGATGGGGAAAATGTTTGTATTCCAGGAATTATGGAACACATCGAGCGAGCTGGTGTACATTCAGGGGATTCAATTGCGGTGTACCCACCACAAAATTTATCAACTGAGCACATCGATCAGTTGATTGACTATACAACTCGACTTGCTAAAGGATTAAATATCATTGGATTGTTGAATATCCAATATGTCATTTCAAAAGGAAAAGTGTACGTCATTGAGGTAAACCCTCGTTCAAGTCGTACAGTACCATTCCTAAGTAAAATCACGAATATCCCAATGGCGAAAATAGCAACAAAAGCAATTTTAGGGCAATCACTGCCTTCTCAAGGAATTCCTTTAGGATTAGCACCTAGTCCTCGAGGCGTATATGTCAAAGTTCCAGTATTCAGCTTTGCCAAACTTCGCCGTGTGGATATCACACTCGGACCTGAAATGAAGTCAACTGGAGAAGTGATGGGGAAAGATATGACACTTGAAAAAGCGTTATACAAAGGGTTGGTAGCTGCTGGGATGCATATTCAAGACCACGGTTCTGTGCTCATGACGGTATCCAATAAAGATAAGCAAGAGTCAATCTCAATAGCTAGAAGGTTTACTTCGATCGGCTATCACATTCTCGCAACGGAAGGGACTGCCGCTACACTGAAAGAAGCGGGCATTCCTGTAAGTACTGTCAGCAAAATTGGGGAAGAAGGCAAAACATTGCTTGATGTCATTCAAAAAGGTGAAGCACAGCTTGTGATTAACACGTTGACGAAAGGGAAACAACCTGCAAGTGATGGATTCCGTATCAGACGTGAATCAGTTGAGAATGGTGTTCCTTGTTTAACTTCATTAGATACAGCAGAAGCGATGTTACGAGTGATCGAGTCAATGACATTCCAAGCGGAAGAAATGCCTGGGCAGGGGGTACTTACATGATTAGAAATGAGCGAATGGTAGTCATCGAACAAAAAGAAATCGCTCGAAACATTTTTGAACTGACCTTAACCGGAAAACTTGTTGAAGATATGAAGGGTCCAGGACAGTTCGTTCACATTCGAGTATCAGACAGCTATGAACCTTTGCTCAGAAGACCTATTAGTATCGCTTCAATCAATCAGGAATTAAATCAGTTCACGATGATCTATCGAGCAGAAGGGAGAGGTACTTCTCTCCTTTCAATAAAAAAACAAGGGGAAGAAGTGGATGTCCTTGGACCGCTCGGCAATGGTTTTCCTTTGAATGAAGCCAAAAAAGGCGACACCGTCGTTTTAGTAGGTGGTGGGATTGGCGTCCCACCATTATATGAATTGTCAAAACGACTTGTAGAAATTGGGGCGAAACCCATTCATATCCTAGGTTTTCAATCACAGGACGTCGTTTTTTACGAAGAAAAATTCAGTGATCTAGGTGACACACATATTGTAACTGTAGACGGAACGCAAGGGCATCAAGGATTTGTAACTACGGTATTGACTGAACTACAAAACGATTTTTCAATGTACTTTTCTTGTGGACCAGTGCCGATGTTAGCAGCGCTACAAAACATGTATCCAACGAAAAAAGGGTTCCTGTCTTTTGAAGAACGAATGGGATGCGGGCTAGGAGCTTGCTTTGCATGTGTGTGTAAAACAACAGAACAAACCGAGGTCGACTATGTGAAGGTTTGTTCAGATGGACCGGTATTTCCAGCAGGGGTGGTGCAAGTATGAATCGATTAGCAGTAGAACTTCCAGGGTTGTCACTTAAAAATCCGATCATGCCAGCATCTGGTTGTTTCGGTTTTGGAAAAGAATATGCGAAACTTTATGATCTTTCAAAACTGGGTGCCATTATGATTAAAGCAACGACTCTTGAAACGCGACTTGGTAATCCTACGCCACGTGTTGCTGAAACCGCGTCCGGTATGCTAAACGCTATCGGTCTTCAAAATCCAGGATTAGAAAAAGTAATTTCCGAAGAACTTGTATGGCTCGAGCAATATGATACGCCGATTATTGCCAATGTAGCTGGAACATTAACGGAAGATTATGTAGAAGTAGCGAAACATATCTCTAAATCAAAAAATGTACATGCACTTGAATTAAACATCTCTTGTCCAAACGTCAAGTGTGGAGGAATTACTTTCGGTACGGATCCAGCAATTGCTGCAGAGCTTACAGCAGCTGTCAAAGCAGTTTCAGAGGTTCCTGTATATGTGAAATTATCTCCAAACGTAACGGATGTAGGAGAAATTGCTCGCGCTGTTGAAGCGGGTGGAGCAGACGGCATAACGATGATTAACACACTCGTTGGCATGCGATTGGACACGCGAACTGGCAAACCTGTGATCGCAAATGGTACGGGAGGGTTATCTGGACCTGCTGTTAAGCCAGTTGCCCTACGAATGGTATACGAAGTGGCGAAACAAGTTTCGATTCCAATCATTGGAATGGGAGGAATTGCGAATGTCGATGATGTCATCGATTTCATGTCAGCTGGAGCCAGTGCAGTTGCCGTAGGTACAGCCAACTTTGTTGATCCATTTATTTGTCCAACTATTATCGAGCAATTACCTGAGAAATTAGATTGGTTAGGACTAAATCATGTGTCTGAATTAATAGGGAGGAGCCATCGATGAACAATCACAATCCGATTATTGCGTTAGATTTTCCTACAAAAGTTGCAGCGTTTCAATTTCTACAGCCATTTGGTGAAAAGTTATTTGTTAAAGTTGGAATGGAACTTTATTTGCAAGAAGGCCCTTCAATTGTCGCTGAATTAAAAGAACTTGGACATGACGTGTTTTTAGATTTGAAGCTTCATGATATTCCAAATACCGTTAAATCTGCGATGCGTGGCCTAGCAAGGCTTGGAGCGGATTTAGTAAATGTTCATGCAGCTGGTGGCGTTCAGATGATGGAAAGTGCGTTAGAAGGCTTAGAGGCGGGAACATCCTCGGGACAGCAACGACCCCTTATTATTGGTGTCACGCAGCTTACCTCTACAAGTGAAATGCAAATGAAAAATGAACAAAAAATTGACCTTTCTTTAGAAGAATCAGTACTTCACTACGCGAGTATTTCAAAACAAGCAGGACTTGACGGGGTTGTTTGTTCAGTTCTAGAAGCAGCAGGCATCAAGCAGCTATGCGGAGAGAGTTTCTTACGTGTTACTCCAGGTATCCGAATAACACAAGGCCAGGAACATGATCAAGTTAGGATCGCCACACCGGAAGTGGCGAAAAGTGAAGGTTCTTCATTAATAGTCGTTGGTAGAGCCATTACACAATCAGCCAATCCAGTAGAAACATACAAATTAGTAAAACAACAATGGGAGGCAAAAATATGACAACTCAAGAACATGAAATTGCTCAGGCTTTATTTTCCGTTGGTGCGGTTGAACTACGCCCACAAGATATGTTTACATGGACATCCGGCATCAAGTCTCCAATTTATTGCGACAATCGATTAACGATGTCGAACCCGGTTGTAAGAAAACAAATTGCGGCAGCACTAGCAAACAATATTCAAGAGTTTTTCCCTCAAACGGAAGTTATAGCGGGGACTGCCACGGCTGGTATCCCACATGCAGCCTGGGTAAGTGACGTACTAAGTTTACCTATGGTGTATGTTCGCTCGAAAGCGAAAGAACACGGACGGGGCAATCAAATTGAAGGAACAATCAAGCCAGGTCAAAAGGTCGTGGTAGTAGAAGATTTAATTTCCACTGGAGGAAGTAGCGTTGACGCAGTTCGTGCACTGGAAAATCAAGGATGTGAAGTACTTGGAGTCGTGTGCATCTTTACATATAACTTAAATCGAGCAGATCAATTATTTGAAGAAACGGGAATTCCATATGTCAGCTTAACAAATTTTGATGCATTGGTGGAAGTGGCTTCAGAGGACGAAAGAATTGGTGATGAAGACAAGCCGTTATTACTCGAATGGCATGAAAAATTAAAGCTAGGACAACTCTAAGCAATTTTTACAGGTTTTGACTAGAAGTGAAAAATCAATATAAATCTAAAATAGAGCCTAATTCCTAAGTGAATTGGGCTCTTATTGTTTAACAACTCTTCTTAGCTGTTGCATCCTCGATAATCCAACCCGCTGCACTTATTAGGTCAGGAAAAACAGCATCTGCAAGCGGGTCACTTTCACCCAAGAATACTCCTTTAGTACCTGCCTTCTTACCTGCGATAATGTCAGTATCAGTATCTCCCACCATATAAGAATTAGATAAATCGATATTATACTTTTTAGCAAGGTTTAAAATTAATCTGCTATTCGGCTTGCGACAGGCGCAACCCGCTTTGGGTTTATGGGGACAAAAAGCCACGTCATGTATAATGGCTCCTTCTTTCTTTAATTCCGCGATCATATGGTCATGAATGGCATGGAGCTGTGATTCTTTCATAAATCCCAATCCAACACCGCCTTGATTGGTTACGACAAAAATAAAGTCAAAGTATGCGTTCAGTTTTTTAATGCCTTCTGGGGCACCTGGCAGGAAATAGAGTTCATGTGGTTCGTTCACAAATTTAACGCGATCCGTTAGTACTTCATTTATTACGCCATCACGATCCAAAAATACAGCTTTCTTCAAAGAGCTCACACCTTTATTAGTAATGGTAAAAAAAGATTGATAAAAAATAGGAATTTTAAGAAACGATTATTCAGTAAATCTACAGATACAGACGATTCCTGTATAAGTAGAATAAGCCATTTGAACAGCACATAGGATGATTTAATAGGAGGTTGTGCGCTTGAAAAAGGAACTAATTAGAATAGTAGTTGTGGGCTGTTTGTTTCTAGGTGCGATTTTCACGATATCGATTAATACACCCGAAATTAAAGGCAGTGAGCAATTAGGTACTAAGGAAGTAGAACCCGAAAATCAACTGTTGTCTTTTTTACAAGAACGGATAAAGGAAAAGCTAAAAGATGTGGACGAAGTTGTGGAAGTCACGACTCATAATAATGACTCGATTATTATTAATACCACAATTGCTAGTTCAGACACAAAAAAACAGCTAGATATATCAGATCGCCTATTTGTGGAACTTCAAAAAATGAATTCACAAAATGGAATTAATCGAAACATTGATTATACGGTGGTATTAAAAACAGTAGATGAAGTTGTTGTTGGTGAGTTGATGTTTGGCGATCATCCACCGGAAAATTAATTTATCCTTAGCTAATGATTTCCTTTATAATCCCCTAAAGCTTGTGGTATATCCTTCTAAAATAACTTCTGAAATTTAGGACAAAAACTTAGCCAGTCCATTTCACTTAAAAGTGTTGGACTGGCTAGGTTTGTTTTGTTCATTAATGTTTCCTACAACCAATTACTTCCGTAACTTCCTCACAATATCTTCACTAGGCGTCACAAAAACTGTTTTCTGTTCAAAATAAATGACAAATCCAGGCTTTGAACCATTTGGTTTTTTGACGTGACGTATTTCAGTGTAGTCGACAGGGACAGAAGAAGAATCTCGAGCTTTACTGAAGTATGCTGCCAACTTTGCAGCTTCTAAAATTGACTCTTCATCGGGTTCGTTATCATGAATAACCACATGTGATCCAGGAATATCTTTCGTGTGGAACCAAGTTTGTAATTTGCTTGCCAATTTAAATGTTAAATAATCATTTTGTTTGTTATTTTTTCCTACAGAAATTGGCAATCCTGTTGAAGATATAAAGTTTTCCGGAGAAGGCTTAACTATTTTTTTCTTCTTTTTCAACACGCGAGCTTTCATCCAGCCTTGCTCAGCTAATTCTTCTCGAATTTCTTCGATATCTTGAGGAGAAGCTTGCATCACTTGTTGTTGCAACATTTCTAGATAATCAATATCGTCTTTTGTTTTATCTAGTTGTTGTTGCGTTTTTAGTAGTGCTGTTTTGGCTTTATTATATTTTGTGTAAAAACTCTGCGCATTCTCAACTGGTGTTTTCCTTGCACTCAAAGCGATCTTAACAACCGCATTGTTTTCATCGTAATAGTTCACGACTTCGGCCTCAGTCATCCCTTTTTCGAGTAAATACAAATTGGCCATTAGCAACTCACCATGAAGTTGGAATGTCTCCAGTTTTTCAGCATTCGCTTTTTCTTTCGCTAGTTTTTTCATTTTCAGTTTTAATTTATCAATTTCATTCTGAAGCCAACGTTCTAAATCTCCAGCTTGTTGTTTGACTCTGTCACGTTCAGCTCGTGCAAAGTACACTTTATCAAGTAGTGAGCCAAGTGAAGGGAAGGAAGTTTTATTTCCTTCTAGATGTGTTAAATCGACAGTCGAAAAAATGGCTTTGTTGCCATATTCAATGTATTGACCAGTTGGAATTTGTTGATTAAATTCATCAAGGAACTGTGTAAATTCCACATATGCTGATTGAGTGCTGTTATTTATACGATGTGCTAGTTCTTTCGCATGTAATGGTGAAAACCCACTAAGATTTGAAAGGAGTTCTCTCGAAAGATCTTCCACATTCAAGATAGTCGAAAATGATGCTTCATCCAATTCATAAGGGTTCTTTTTATCTTGTTTCGGAGGTGCAATATGCGGTTGACCTGGCATAATCGTTCTGTAGCTATTTACAGACGGAGACAAATGTTTCAAGCTATCAAGTATTAGATTGCGAATAGGGTCAACTAATATGACATTGCTGTGTCTTCCCATAATCTCGATATGCAGCTCGCGCACCATGTCGTCACCAATTTCATTTTTCCCTTCAACACGCAGAATTAACACGCGATCCATATCCAGTTGCGAAATGGAGGAAATAAATCCACCTTCTAAATGTTTACGAAGTAGCATACAAAACATAGGTGGTTCGGATGGATTATCGATTGCCTCATTTGTCATATGTATTCTTGAATAAGAAGGGTGTATCGAAATAAGCAAGCGATTGTTTTTACCGCCAGCACGAATATGCAACACAATTTCTTGTGAGTTTGGTTGATGTATTTTAGAGATGCGCCCTGATACTAATTGTTGGAGCTCGTGTGTCATTGCTTTTGTAAATAATCCATCAAATGCCATATGTATTCCTCTTTCAAAACGTTTTGCTCTATCTTATCATTTTCTGAGAGGAATGTGATATAATTGGCTAAGTCTGTTACAAAGAATGTGGAAATTCTAATAGGAGGAAAAACTGTGCCAAATAGAAAGTTTATCAATATCGGAAACGGTAGTGTGGTAGCAGTTGAACGAATCATCTCCATTTTGCCCCCTGAATCAGCGCCAATTAAGCGTCTCGTTCAAGATGCAAGAGATAAAGGGTTTCTCATTGACGCAACTTACGGTAAAAAAACCCGTGCAATATTTGTAATGGATAGTGCACATGTGGTTTTATCAGCCGTTAATGCCGATACCATGGTGACACGTATGATAGAACAAGCCGAATAGATAAAAAGAGGGATTGAATGCGAAAAGAACGTGGATTATTAATCGTCCTTTCTGGACCATCTGGTGTAGGGAAAGGTACTGTGCGAAAAGAATTGTTTTCGCAACCTGACACAAATTATGAATATTCAATCTCGATGACGACTAGAAAGCCACGCGAAGGTGAAGTAGATGGCGTCGATTACTTTTTCAAATCCCATGAGGAATTTGAACAGTTAATCGGTGAAGGTCGTTTATTAGAATACGCTTCTTATGTTGGGAACTACTATGGAACTCCATTGGATTACGTAAATGCAACGCTAGATGCTGGTCGGGATGTATTTTTAGAAATTGAAGTACAAGGTGCATCGCAAGTTCGAGACAAAGTACCCGATGGTTTATTTATTTTCTTAGCACCACCGAGTCTATCTGAGTTGGAACAGCGTTTAGTTGGGCGTGGAACAGAAACCGACGATGTGATTGCTTCTCGTATTTTAGCGGCAAGACAAGAACTTGAAATGATGAATCTATATGATTATGTTGTTGAAAATGACGAGGTCCAGTTGGCTTGCGATCGTGTAAATGCGATTGTTACTGCTGAACATTGCCGAAGAGAACGTGTGGAAAAAAGATACCTATCTATGTTGGAAGGGGAATATTAATGTTATATCCATCAGTTGATTCACTTAAAAGCAAAATCGATTCAAAATACACACTTGTGAGTTTAGCTTCAAAGCGTGCACGCCAATTACAAGAAGAAGGCGGCGAACGACTAGATACTTATGTTTCTTTAAAATATGTCGGCAGAGCTCTTGAAGAAGTTGCTTGTGGTGCTTTGACGAAAGAAGATCAAGACGCAGCAACAATTTACGAAGACGAAATTTAACCTCTATTATTGACCAATGAAAACTCCCTAAGACGATAATTTCTTTGGGAGTTTGTTGTTTGAGGAAGGAAGAATGTTCATGCTAGCAAACAAAAAAATCTTACTATGCGTATCAGGTGGTATAGCTGTTTATAAAGCCGTTGCACTCGTTAGTAAATTGTCCCAAGCGGGAGCTGAAGTCAAAGTCATCATGACAGAATCTGCTACAAAGTTTGTGCAGCCGCTGAGCTTTCAAATGATGTCTCGAAACGATGTATATACCGATACATTTGATGAAAAAAATTCAAAAGTCATTGCACATATCAATTTAGCCGATTGGGCCGACTTAGTTATCGTGGCACCTGCTACTGCTAATGTGATTGGTAAACTTGCCAATGGGATTGCGGATGATATGGTCACCACCACTTTACTGGCCACAACTGCAAAAGTATGGATTGCTCCAGCTATGAATGTACATATGTATGAGAACGCTGCGGTTAAGCGGAATATTGAAACACTCGCAGGAGATGGTTATGAATTTATTGAACCGTCTGAAGGCTTTTTAGCTTGTGGGTATGTTGGTAAAGGAAGACTCGAAGAACCCGAAAAAATTGTTGAATTAGTTACTTCATTTTTCGTCCCGAAACAATTGCCGTTAAAAGGAAAAAAAGTAGTGATTACAGCGGGACCCACTCGCGAACGAATTGATCCAGTTCGATTTCTAACTAATTTTTCTTCTGGGAAAATGGGCTATGCACTTGCTGAAGCTGCTCAAAAACTCGGAGCTGAAACCCTCCTTGTATCAGGTCCGGTTTCACTGCAAGCACCGCTGGGAGTTAGTGTAATCGAAGTTGAAAGTGCAGAAGACATGCTGCAAGCAGTTTTACAACATTTTGATCAAGCGGATATCGTTGTGAAAACTGCAGCTGTGGCGGACTATCGACCAAAGGTAATACATGATCAGAAAATGAAAAAACAGACCGGCGATTCCATACTCGAACTTGAGCGAACAATGGATATACTTTTAACGCTAGGTCAAAAGAAAACACATCAACTATTAATTGGTTTCGCAGCTGAAACCAACGATGTAGAAACGTATGCTAAAGCAAAACTGGCGAAGAAAAATGCAGATTATATTGTTGCAAATGATGTAACGAAAGCCGATAGCGGTTTTGGAACAGATACGAATACGGTCATGTTAATTGGCAAAGAAAACTATGTCCAGCACTTTGAAAATATGCCGAAAAAAGAATTAGCGATCCAACTTTTCGAAACTATATTGTCACATGAAAAGAGCTTGCGACATGTACGCTGAGGTCATTGTAGATGTTGCGGCATACCCCATTGATCGTCCATTTGATTATGCGGTTCCAGTGCCATTTCAACCGTTAATTGAAAGTGGCAGTAGAGTAAAAGTGCCATTTGGTAATCGACAAGTCCTCGGTTTTGTTACAGCGTTAAAAAGTGAAACGGATGTCCCTCTAGAGAAACAAAAACCAATTGGTGAACTTTTAGACATCGAACCGGCACTTACGCAAGAATTGTTGGCTTTGACAAAGTGGATGAAACGGCATACGTTGTGTTACGAAATCGATGCTCTACAAGTGATGTTGCCGTCTGCTTTGCGGGCGAAATATGAAAAAATCCTCCGAATTGTAGATAATAGTGTTGTTCTTCCCCCTGCTGTTCAAGCCTTATTTCAACAAAAAGAAAGCGTTGAGTTACAAGCAGACGAATCCAAAGAACTGCTGTCGATAATAAAAAAGTTAATTAAAGAAGACGTATTAACTTTAGAAACTGCGGTTAAACAGAAGACGGCGATGAAAAAAGTAAGAATCGTACAAATTGAATTAGATGAAAATCGATTACAAACGATTTATGAACAAGTATCAAATAAAGCGAAGAAACAAAAAGATGTAATCAATTGGATGATTACTCACGCGGGGAAACGTTTCGTTTCAACTGATTTGTTGAATCAACTAAACATCTCAAATTCGATTTTGCAAGAAGTGATAAAAAAAGGTGCAGCAACAATAGAAATGGAAGAAGTTTACCGAGATCCATATGCTGATAGAACCATTAATACGACAAACAAACTAGCTTTAACGGATGAACAAGAGATTGCGTTGAATGAAGTCCTTCATTCATACATTGCAAATGAAGCAAAAACTTTTCTACTTCATGGCATCACTGGAAGTGGAAAAACTGAAATATATTTGCAGGCAATTGAACGTGCCATTCTTGATCAAAAAGAAGCAATTGTCCTAGTTCCAGAAATATCACTAACCCCTCAAATGACCAACCGCTTCAAAGAACGTTTTGGCTCCTTGGTTGCTGTGTTGCACAGTGGTTTATCAACCGGAGAAAAATACGATGAATGGCGAAAAATCAAACGTGGTGAAGTAAAGGTTGTGGTTGGTGCTCGGTCAGCGGTTTTTGCACCATTTCAGAATATCGGGTTAATTATTTTGGACGAAGAACATGAAGGAACGTATAAACAAGATGATAGCCCTCGTTACCATGCTAGGGATATCGCCATTTGGAGAAGTGAGTACCATAAGTGTCCAGTTATATTAGGAAGTGCAACCCCATCACTTGAATCTTATGCACGTGCGAAAAAAGGGAATTATACGTTACTGACACTTGAGAATCGACCAAAACATCAAGCCCTTCCAGAAGTTTCAGTCGTTGATATGCGTGAAGAGTTGAAAAGTGGCAACAGATCCATGTTTTCTATCGATTTGGCTGAAGCCATTAAACTTCGTTTAGACAAGAGTGAACAAATTGTATTGTTTTTAAATCGACGTGGGCACTCTTCATTCGTCTTATGTAGAGACTGTGGAACCGTTGTAGAATGTCCTAACTGCGATATTTCCATGACCTATCATCGACACAATGAACGTATCAAGTGTCATTATTGTGGGGAAGAATCCCAGGTGCCAACTATTTGCCCAGAATGTAAGAGTGAGCATATACGATTTTTTGGGACAGGGACTCAAAAAGTAGAGGAAGAAATAGCCCGTTTGTTTCCAAATGCCCGTGTACTCCGCATGGATGTCGATACCACACGTAAAAAGGGAGCACATGAGCAAATACTTCAACAGTTTGGTGAAGGAAAAGCTGACATTTTACTAGGGACTCAAATGATTGCCAAAGGCCTTGATTTCCCGAACATCACACTAGTGGGAGTCCTATCTGCGGATACAACATTACATTTGGCGGATTTTAGAGCTGCAGAGAAAACGTTTCAGTTGCTGACTCAAGTAAGTGGACGTGCTGGTCGCCATGATAAAGAAGGTAAAGTAATCGTTCAAACCTATACTCCGGAACATTATGCGATTCAATTTGCACAACATCATGATTTTGTGCCCTTTTATCATCAAGAGATGATGAATCGTAAACAGTTCGCTTACCCACCCTTCACATATGTTGTGTTAATTCAATTTACTCATGAAGATGTACTAATGACGGCTGAATATGCACATAAAGCGGCAAACTGGTTACGTGGAAATTTATCGAGCGGAGCCGAAATAATTGGCCCGTCAGCTTCATCAATTAGTCGCTTGCAAAATAGATATCGCTATCAATGTTTGATAAAATATAAAAAAGAACCAGAGCTCCCGGAAATCTTACAACAATTAACTCGGATGTACCGAACAGATTGGATGAAAAAAGGGATTTTGATGTCGATTGATTTAAATCCATCGTCCATTATGTGAGCTAAAATGAAATGAGGTAATCCAATGACAATTAGAACTGTCGTAAAAAATCCGAACGAAATCTTAACTAGAAAAACGACGAAAGTAACGAAGTTTAATCAAGAACTGTCGACTTTGTTAGAAGATATGTACGATACCATGATTGATGCAGATGGGATTGGCATCGCGGCACCACAAGTGGGTGTATCACTACGTGTGGCTATAGTAGATCTTGGTGAAGGCGAAGAAATTATTGAAATGGTCAACCCTGAGGTGCTTGAAACGGAAGGGTTGGAAGTAGAAGTAGAAGGGTGTCTAAGTTTCCCGGAATTGTATGGAGAAGTTGAACGTCCTTTTTCTGTACGCATAAAAGCACAAGAACGTGATGGAACTTGGTACGAACTTGAGGCTGAAGATTATGAAGCAAGAGCTATTTTGCATGAAATTGATCATTTAGATGGAATTCTGTTTGATTCAAAAATTATACGTGTAGTGGACCCATCTGAACTTGAACCTCAAGAGGAGGATGAATTTGTATGACCTCTTTAGTTTTTATGGGAACACCTGAATTTTCCGTGCCTATTCTTACGATGCTTCACGAAGAGGGATATGACATTTTAGCTGTTGTGACGCAACCGGACCGCCCTGTAGGACGCAAGAAGGTATTAACGCCGACACCAGTAAAAAAAGAAGCGTTGCGACTCGGTTACCCCGTTTTACAACCTGAAAAGTTACGTGGTTCACAACAACTAGATGAGATTCTATCTTTTAATCCGGATATCGTCATTACTGCTGCTTTTGGACAGATACTTCCAAAGGTCATATTAGATGCACCTAAATTTGGGTGTTTAAATGTACATGCCTCATTGCTTCCTGCTTATCGTGGAGGAGCACCCATTCACCAAGCTGTGATTGACGGTCAAGATGAGACGGGTGTTTCGATCATGTATATGGCTGAAAAGTTAGATGCAGGTGATATCATTTCACAAAAATCCATCCCAATTGAAGCTAATGATACAACTGGTAAACTTTTTGAGTCACTAAGCATCGTAGGTCGTGACTTATTGAAAGAAACATTGCCTTCAATTCTCAATGAAACAAATGCACGAATTGTGCAAGATGAAAAACTTGTAACATTCGCACGAAATATTTCAAGAGAGCAGGAGCGAATTAATTGGAATCAGTCTGCACAAGACATCTTCAATCTTGTCCGCGGTCTTAATCCATGGCCAGTGGCGTATACGACTCTCCAAGAGCAACCAGTTAAAGTGTGGTGGGGTCAACCAAGTCAACAACAAACGAATCAACCTATTGGGACGGTGGTTGAACTTAAGTCGGATCGAATTATCGTGCAAACTGGCAATGAGCAAGCTTTTGAAATAACAGAATTACAGCCATCTGGAAAGAAAAAAATGTCTGCAGAAGAATTTCTACGTGGTACTGGTTCTAAATTACAGATTGGGGATCAGTTTCAATGAATAGTAAATCATATAGAATGTGGAATGGAAACGTAAGGGATGCTGCATTATCCATCTTGATGGCAATTGAAAAGAGCCAAGCATATAGTAATTTGTTACTCCATCAAACAATAGAAAAATATGATATTGAACCAAAAGATCGAGGATTACTAACGGAAATTACGTATGGGACATTGCAACATAAAATGACCCTCGATTATTACCTCCAGCCATTTATTAAAGGAAAATTGGATGACTGGGTTCGTCAATTATTACGTCTTTCTCTTTATCAAATTCATTATTTAGATCGTATTCCTAATCATGCAGCTGTAAATGAAGCGGTGGAAATTACAAAAAAACGAAGCCATAAAGGGACTGCCGGATTAGTAAATGGCATATTACGATCAATTTTACGAGAAGGCGTTCGTTCAACTAATGACATTGAGGATCCAATCGAGAGACTTTCAATTGAAGCGAGCCACCCACAATGGTTAATTGAGCGATGGGTTAAACAGTTCGGATTTGATAAAACAGCAACGATGGCGTTTGAAAATAATACTCCACCAGCACATACTGTGCGAGTTAATACGTCACGTATTGAGGTTCAAGAAGCCATAGATATGTTGTTAGATGAAGGAATCGAAGCCATTCAGAGTGAAATTATTCCTGAGTGCTTATATATTGAGAAGGGTCAAGTAGCTAAAACGAAAGCCTATCAATATGGTGCAGTGTCCATTCAAGATGAGAGTTCCATGATCCCGACCTATGCACTTCAAGTTGAACCTGGCCAACGAGTTTTGGACATGTGTGCAGCACCCGGTGGAAAATCTATGCATATTGCGGAAAAGTTAAATGGAGAAGGATCCCTAGTATCAGTAGACCTACATCCGCATAAAGTGAAGCTTATAGCAGATCAAGCCACAAGATTAGGATTTAGTAATATCGAGACTCGTACGTTCGATAGTAGAGAATTGACGAATGAATATGAAGAGGAATCATTCGATCGTATATTAGTGGACGCACCTTGTAGTGGATTAGGTGTAATTCGCAGAAAACCAGATATTAAGTATACTAAGAAACAGGAAGATTTTGCTTCCCTCCATAAAATTCAAAACCGTCTACTTGACGAAGCATTTAAGCTGCTCAAACCAAATGGTCTCATTGTCTACAGTACATGTACAATAGATGAACTGGAAAATGTTGGTACGGTAGACTCATTCCTTGCCAATCATCCTGAAATGGAGTTAGAAAAGTTAGATGTGTTGCCTGAAGCATTGCATCATTTAACGACCAATGGTTTGGTCAACATTTTTCCGCAAGATTTCAATAGTGATGGATTTTTTGTTGCTGCGTTCCGGAAGAAAAGTCATTAATAGTCTTCAAATTAATTATTAGGTAATAATAAACCGTCATGAACACGGCTCAGTAATTGAAGTTGATGTGGATTTCGGAATTTGAAATGAAGAAATGTCATCAGGAAACGGAGTGACAATTGATGAAGTACACCGTACTAAGTGATATTGGGATAAAACGTTCGGTAAATGAAGATCGCGCAGCAATGTTCGTGCGATCTGATTTTGTTCGTTTGGGCGTTGTTGCAGATGGAATGGGCGGACACAATGCAGGCGATATTGCGAGTGACATGGCCATTACCCAAATTGGGGAATGTTTTGAAAGTGCTACCCCGGATCAATTCTATTCAGTAGATTCCATTAAAAAATGGTTTTTGGAAGCGGTTAAAAAAATCAATAAATTAATATTTACTTATTCATTAACGCATGAGGATTGTCAAGGTATGGGTACAACTTTCCTGGCAGTTGTACTGACAGGACAACAAAGAGTCCTTTGTCACATTGGGGATAGTCGTGCTTATGATTGGCATGAAGGGAAAATGCAACAATTAACAAAAGATCACTCGTATGTAAACGTTTTAGTAGATCATGGAGAAATAAGTGTAGAAGAAGCGGAACGACATCCAAGAAAAAATTTAATCACAAAGGCATTAGGAACTGAGAAAGACATTGAACCGGACTTTATTTCTTTAATTATACCTACATATTCTTATTTACTCTTATGTTCCGATGGTCTAAGTAATAAATTATCAATTGATGACATGAATAAAATCTTATCCTCTAATGATTCCATTGACGTTAAAGGTACGCAGTTAGTCGACCTTGCGAATGCAAAAGGTGGAGAAGATAATATCTCTCTTGTATTAATTGCCAACATGAAAGAGGGGGTGTAGACATGCTCTTAGGCAAAAGAATTAGTGGACGATATAAAGTTCTTGAAATGATTGGCGGCGGGGGCATGTCCAATGTCTATCTTGCACATGACATGATTCTCGATCGAGATGTAGCCATCAAAGTATTGCGTTATGATTTCTCTAACGAAGATGATCTACACCGAAGATTCCAACGTGAAGCACTTTCAGCCACAAGTTTGACTCACCCAAACATTGTAACTATATTCGACGTTGGGGAAGATGGGGATTTGCATTATTTAGTCATGGAGTATGTTGAAGGTAAAACACTGAAACATACGATTAATGATCATGCACCTTTGTCTCCTGAAGAGACAGTTGAAATCATGAAGCAGTTAACTTCTGCTATTGCACATGCACACCAAAATCAAATTATTCACCGTGATATAAAACCGCAAAACATACTGATGGAAGGTAAACATCATGTAAAAATAACGGATTTTGGAATCGCCATGGCTCTATCCGCAACATCCTTTACTCAAACTAATTCAGTTTTAGGAACGGTGCATTATTTATCTCCTGAACAGGCACGAGGTGGTACTGCAACGAAAAAGTCAGATATATATGCACTGGGTATTGTGTTATACGAATTACTCACTGGCAAACTACCTTTTTCCGGCGAATCAGCTGTATCAATCGCACTCAAACATTTACAAACGGAAACACCTTCTGTTCGTTCAATTGTTCCAAGTATTCCTCAGAGTCTTGAAAATGTTGTGATGAAAGCAACTGCTAAAGACCCTAGAAACCGTTATCAAACAGTTGAAGAAATGCAACTGGATCTTCAAAATGTTCTTTCCGCTGGGCGTGCAAATGAACAAGCATTTATGATTTTTGATGACGATGCTACAAAAGCAATGCCTGTTATTAAAGATGGTATTAGCTACGAGCAATTAGCTGAAACCAAAAAACTGCCAAAAGAACCTGTTTCGTCTTCAACTGTCCAAACGGGAAAAAAGAAAAAGAAGAAATGGCCTTGGGTTGTTGGGTTTCTAGCGGTGCTCTTGCTGATTAGCTTATTTGTAATGATCGTCTTTCCAGGTATTTTTGGACCTAAACAAATAGAGATTCCAGACGTAGTTGATTTGCCGATCGATGAGGCAAGAGACAAAATAGAGGAATCTGGGTTTATGATAGATGAAGAATCGGAAGAATCTTCTGAAGAGATCGTAGAGGGTCGAGTAATTCGTACTATTCCAAAATCCGGAAAAGTACGTGATGAAGGAACTGAAATTAAGCTTTTTGTCTCAAGTGGGAAAGAAAGTACGGTGTTAGACAATTACGTAGGCAGAAATATTGATCAAGTCATGGATTTCTTGGCAACGCAAAACTTTAACTCGGTTGATCCAACTGAGAAGTTTTCAGATGAACCTGTTGGAACAATTCTTTCACAAATACCAATTGGTGGGACTGATGTCATTCCTGATGAAACAGATTTGCAATTTGTCGTAAGTAAGGGTCAAGAACTCCATGGTGTCATTGATTTGAAAGAGTATAGCGAAAAAACCTTAAATGATTATGCGAAATCATCAGGATTTAATATCCGAATCATGGGTGAAGAATTCAATAATACAGTGCCAGAAGGATTTGTCATTGCACAAACTCCGGAGGCAGGTACGAAACTTGCACCAGGTAGCACAATTGATGTTGTATTATCTAAAGGACCAGTTGAAAAACCAATTAAAACCTATATCAAGACGATTGAGATTCCATATGAATTGGAAGATGCTAATATTGAACAGTTCGTTCAGATTTATATCGAGGACCGATCAAATAAAATCACTGTGCCACTTGAAGAATTTGTTATGACGGAATCCACATCGCGACAAATCAAACTGGAAATTGAAGAAGGTCAAACAGGAGCGTATCAAATCAGAGTGGACTCCAAGGTAATAATTGACGAAACCATTAAATACGAGAATTTATAATAGGGAGGAATTCGATGCCAAAAGGGCAGATTCGAAAGGCACTGAGCGGCTTTTATTATGTTCAGGACGGTGATAAATTTATTCAATGCAGAGGCCGCGGTGTTTTCAGGAACCGCGGGATCAGCCCGCTTGTGGGAGATTACGTCGATTATGAAGTTGAGGGTGGTTCGGACGGCACGATTACTGTCGTCCATGAACGGAAAAATGCATTGGTACGTCCACCAATCGCGAATATCGATCAAGCATTGCTAGTGTTTTCATTAACTGAGCCCGATTTCAATCCATTGTTATTGGACCGTTTTCTAGTGGTACTGGAATCTTTTCAAGTAGAGCCCATCATTTGCTTAACTAAGACTGATTTATTGTCCGAGGAGAAGTTTGCCAAAATAAAGCCTTTTCTGGATGATTACAAAGCAATCGGCTACCAAATGATTGAAACTTACAAGGGTGACGGGGATTTGGTTGGAAACCTTTCCCCAATCTTGGAAGATAAGATCAGTGTACTTGCAGGACAATCCGGAGTAGGAAAATCAACGATGCTGAATACCGTCCTGCCTTCCCTAAATTTGAAAACGGGAATCATTTCGGAAGCACTTGGCCGAGGGAAACATACGACACGACATGTTGAACTGGTTGAGGTATGTGGCGGCTTATTGGCCGATACCCCTGGATTCAGTTCGTTTGATTTCGACGAAATCGATAAAGAAGAACTGTCAGAGTGTTTCCCTGAATTTCGTGAAGCTTCAAAGCGTTGTAAATTCCGAGAGTGTTTACACATTAGTGAACCAAAATGTGCGGTCCTGGCGAATGTTGATTCAGGTGAAATTAAAGGGTATCGCTATAAGCATTATGTGAAGTTTTTAGAAGAAATTAACGACCGAAAGCCGAGGTACTAACATGATTAAAATTGCTCCATCTATATTAGCAGCCAATTTTTCAAAACTGGCTGAAGAAGTACGAGAAGTTGAACAAGCTGGTGCTGAATTAATTCATATTGATGTGATGGATGGACATTTTGTACCAAATATCACAATGGGTCCGATTGTTGTCGAAGCTTTAAGACCTGTAACGAATCTTCCTCTTGATGTACATTTAATGATTTCAAACCCTGATCAATATATTGAATCATTTGCAAAAGCTGGAGCTGACTACATTACGGTTCATGTGGAAGCGTGTCCGCATCTTCATCGCACCATTCAATTGATCCGTTCATTTGGGGTGAAACCTGGAGTTGTATTAAATCCACATACTCCAATTGAATCCATTCAACATGTACTAGAAGACATTGATATGGTGTTATTTATGACAGTTAATCCAGGGTTTGGCGGACAAAAGTTCATCCATTCCGTTGTGCCGAAAGTAAAACAACTTTCTACGATTATTAAAGCTAAAGGCCTATCTATAGAAATCGAAATTGATGGTGGCATTAATGCAGAAACCATTGTCCCATGTGCAGAAGCGGGCGCAACCGTTTTTGTGGCTGGTTCAGCGATCTATAACCAAAATGATCGGTCTAAAGCTCTACAAGATATTAAAGAAGCGGGCGAACGAGCGATACGAGCATGAAGACAGTTGTCATTTGCGCGGGTGGCCCCATTGCAGAAATTGCGAACATCGAGCCTTACAAGACAAATGGTGATGTTGTCTTTATTGGGGCTGATAAAGGTTCCATGCATTTACTTAATCTTGGAATAATCCCAGATGTAGCGGTGGGTGATTTTGATTCGTTGTCAGCAGAAGAATTTTTGGTTTTATCGAATCAAGTGCCAGTTGTGAATGTAGCACCTGCGGAGAAGGATGAAACTGATACAGATTTAGCACTCAGTAAAGCGCTTGATTACCAACCACATGCAATCTTGCTTACAGGCGTAACTGGCGGACGTTTAGATCATTATATGGCAGTACTGAACAGTCTGTATAGATTTCAAAAAGATCACCCAGACATTCAATTCAAGATACAAAATAAATGGAATGAAATGCTGTTGCTGTCACCGGGTGTAACCATTTTGCCGAGACATCAACACTTTCCTTTCGTGTCATTCTTCGCATTTCATGGGAGTATTGAAGACGTAACATTAACGGGTATGAAGTACAATGTGGTCAATGAAACAATTGAAATAGGTAACTCACGATTTACAAGTAATGAAGTATTAAGTGAACAAGGGTCTATCTCCTTTTCTTCTGGCATATGTTTATTAGTACGTAGCTCAGATCAATAAGAAAGGGTGAAGACATGAGAGTATACACATTTAGATTACCAAAAATGGTGAGTGGGTTTGCAAGATTTTGTATAGGTTTGGTTTCTAAAGAATCAAAATCGAAAAAAAGGAACGAAAAAATGCCAGACTGACAATTGTCAGTCTGGCATTACTTATGGGCACGAATATTAAACGCGCTCAACTTTTCCTGATTTCAATGCTCGCGCAGAAACCCACACACGTTTTGGTTTACCATCTACAAGAATACGAACTTTTTGTAGGTTAGCTCCCCAAGTACGTTTTGTTGAGTTCATTGCGTGAGAACGAGCGTTACCAGCACGAGCTTT
>Ga0209013_10000315_pt1 | contig 42337 bp, 25 predicted proteins | sample Cruoilmetagenom2_FD_187291 | JGI IMG/M metagenome (GOLD analysis project Ga0209013, IMG submission 187291) | Oil polluted marine microbial communities from Coal Oil Point, Santa Barbara, California, USA - Sample 2 (SPAdes) (version 2) | ecosystem: Environmental > Aquatic > Marine > Oil seeps ...
CAATATAAAATGAACCCATACGAGCAAAGTGTTATACATCATCCTGCTCCTGGCGCAAGTGCAAACAACTTTTTACCGGCTGGAGATACTCATATTATTTACCCGGGAAAGGAAGGGCCCCTCTCATCCATTCGTTTTGAAGCACATCGCATGGGGTGTGAAGATTATGATCTATTACAGATGTTGAAACCTATGAATTCTGACGAATATAATAAGCTTGTCAATAACTTATTTACGAGTTATACCGACTATAATTTGTCAATACGTGATTATCGTAAGACAAAAAAGAAATTGTTAAGATCAATTAAATGAACGTGTTACATTAATTTAAACTAAAAATATATGAGAAAATTTAATTATAGAATTTTATTGTTACTTCTTTTATCACAAAGTCAGTTGTTTTCTCAGGCAGTATACGAAGATGAACGATATGTTGCGGAAACAGATCCTCTGGTTTTAGAGAAGTTAGATGAGTGGCAGGATAAGAAGTTTGGGCTATTAATGCATTGGGGAGCATACAGCCAATGGGGAATCGTAGAATCATGGTCACTTTGCCCGGAAGACTACGGCTGGTGTGAACGTAAAAAAGGAGAGAATCCTCAAAATTATTTTGAATATAAAAAGGAATACGAAGCTTTAAAGAATACTTTTAATCCGGTTAAATTTGATCCCGAAAAGTGGTCGAAAGCAGCTAAGGCAGCCGGTATGAAGTATATGGTGTTTACTACCAAACATCATGATGGCTTTAGCATGTTCGATTCCAATTTTACAGATTATAAAGTTACAGATCCTGCATGTGCCTTCAGTTCGAATCCCAGATCTAACATTACCAAGGAAATTTTTAATGCATTTCGACAAGATGATTTTTGGGTAGGTGCATATTTCTCAAAACCGGATTGGCATAACGAAAATTATTGGGATCCTTATTTTCCTCCTTTCGATAGAAATGTAAATTATGACCCGAAATTATATCCGGAAAAATGGCAAAAATATGTTGATTTCACCCACAATCAAATTATGGAATTAATGACTGATTATGGGAAAGTTGATATTCTATGGCTCGATGGCGGTTGGGTAAAAAAGAGGTCTGAAAAGAATATTACCGAAAACTATGATGGAAAATTTTCAGAAAACAAGACTGGAACAGGCTTTATAAAACATCGGGTGATTAGTCAAGACATTAAGATGGACGAATTAGTTCTAAAAGCTCGTAAAAAGCAGCCAGGATTAATAGTAGTGGACAGAGCTGTTCATGGTATCAATCAAAACTATTTAACCCCAGAGAATCGAGTTCCGGATAAAACTTTGCCTTACCCATGGGAATCTTGTATTATATCGGGTGGAGGCTGGTCTTATACACAGAATGCTAATTATATGAGTGGTAGAAAAGGAATTCATACCCTTATAGATATCGTAGCAAAAGGAGGGAATTTATTGCTCAATGTGGCTCCCGGACCTGATGGAGAATGGCAACAGGGAGCCTATGATCTTTTGGCTGAATTTGGGTCTTGGATGAAGATCAACAGCATGGCTATTTACAATACTAAACCAATAGCGCCCTTTAAAGAGAATAATATTTGCATGACCAGGAATAAAGAAGGAAATGTGTTCCTGTTTTATTTGGCAGAAGAAGATGAAAAAATAATTCCTGCAGAGATCGTCATAACTTCAATTAATCCGAAGAAGGGTACCAAAATAAGTTTGTTGGGGTCAAAAACAAAACTAAAGTGGAGCCCATTAGAGAAGGGATTTAAACTAATAATCCCCGAGGACTTGAGGAATAGCCCTCCTTCTAAGTATGCATGGACATTTAAAATATCTCAAATTATTGAATAATGAACTTCTAAAAAAAACAAGAATGATCAAAAATATAGTAGTATTCCTTTTTACCATCATATTATTGTTTTCATCCGCATCATGCAGTGAGCAAAAAACCAGGCTAGCATCAAAAAACGGGAAATTCCAATTGGAGCTTAATAAAGATGGTAGTTTAAGCAATATATTCGATAATGCTGACGGTAAGAATCATCTGGATAAAAGTGAGAAAGCATATTTAATGTCCTTAAGAATAGATGGGAAATTTGAATTTCCAATCTCCCTTGAAAAAGAAAAGAATATAATTATTTTAACATATCCTTCCGGTACAAAGGCAGAGATAGAATATGAGAGCAAAGAAACACATATTACTTTTGAACTAGTTAATCTGGAAGGTGGACCTAAAATTGATTTAATTACTTGGGGCCCTTATCCAATTACAATAAATAAAATAATAGGGGAAACTATTGGAGTAGTTCGTGGTGAAGAATATGCCATTGGAATTCAGGCACTGAATATTAAAACGCTTGGAGGCTATCCCTATCAGGAAAACGATTGTATGCCCGAATTTGATTTCTTTGAACAGGAGGACGCATTGGATTTAAATCAGCAAGATAAACCTCATGTTCTGTACAGGATTGAAGCGGCCAAACCAACAAAGGCAGGGAGTAGTTTGCAGGCATACTGTAGAAATAGAGATGAAGACAGAATAATAGAAAATTTAGGTCATGAAAAATTTGTGGCTCCTGCCTATGACGATGGTGGTGTGATTGGCTCAAAAATAGCTCTCTTTGGTTGCCCCGTTGAAAATACACTGGAAACCATAGGGGAAATTGAAGTAGTAGAAGGATTACCACACCCAATGATCGATGGACAATGGGGAAAAAAGGCTCCGGGAGCTGCAGCGGCATACATAATAATGAATTTCACCGAGGATGATATAGATAAAGCACTGAAAGTAACTAAGAAGGCAGGTTTAAAATATTTATACCACTATGGAAAAACATTTGAAAGTTGGGGGCATTTTGAATTATACGAAGGCGCATTTCCAAATGGATATGAAGGGCTTCGAATGTGCGCTGATAAGGCTGAAAAACAAGGAATTAGTTTAGGTACCCATACGCTTTCTAACTTCATAACAACTAATGATGCATATGTAACTCCGGTACCAGACAAACGACTGGCAAAAGTTGGTAGTTCGGTTATATTAGCCAATATGGATGAAAAACAAACGGTTGTTACTATAGAAAGTCCGGATTTTTTTAATCAATTCAAAAACAATAGTTTAAGAACAGTATGGATTGGTGATGAGCTAATTCGCTACGGGGAAGTTACGGAAGAATCTCCTTGGGAATTGCTAGATTGCCAAAGAGGAGCCTTTGGTACTAAAGTGGCTTCTCATAAAAAGGGTGATGTAATATCAAAATTACTGGATCACCCCTATAAAGTGTTTTTATCAAATACAGATCTAACAATCGAGCTTTCGAAAAACATAGCGGAATTGTATAACAAAACAGGATTAAGGCAGACATCTTTTGATGGTTTAGAAGGTAATAAATCAACAGGATTGGGAAACTATGGAGAAACTATGATGCCATATGTATGGTATAAGAATTTGTCAGAAGATATAAAGAGCCAGTTAATAATTGATGCAAGTAGAACCACACACTTTTTCTGGCACATTTATACCCGTATGAACTGGGGCGAACCGTGGTATGCAGGCTTCCGTGAAAGTCAGACAGAATACCGCATGAAAAACCAGCCATACTTTAAAAGAAATATGATGCCGGGAATGTTGGGTTGGTTTAGAATGACCCCGGAGATAAGCCTTGAGGATATGGAATGGATGCTTGCGCGATCGGCTGCATTCGATGCAGGCTATGCCTTTATAACAAGTCATGAAATATTAGAAACCCATGGTCAGGCTGATCAGGTTTTGGAACTGGTTAAACAATGGGAACGGGCAAGAATTGGTGGTGCTTTTCCTGCTGATTTGAAAAAAGAAATGGAAAATATTGATAATGAATACCATTTAGAGACCATAGCTCAAAATGAGTGGAATTTATATCCCCTAGCTACTGAGATATTCCGTCATACAAAAAAAGTAAGGCAACCGGGCGAACCACTTTATTCCTCATTTGGATTTGATAATCCTTATGCTAAACAACCAATTGTACTAACTATTCAGGTATTGGAAGATTCTAAATGCAATAATATTACGGTGGAATTAGATAGTTATAAAAAATTGATATTTCCAATAACCTTATCTGAAAATCAAATTATTAGGTATGACGGAGGTAATACAGCAATCGTTTATGATAAGAGTTGGAACAGGATAAAAAGTATAAATTTAGAATTAGAGAAAATGGAAATTGGAAAAGGGGAGCATACTTTAGTAATGGACTGTCAGTTTCTAAGCGGTGAAAATTCTGAAATTAAACTGGAAGTTAAAACAACAGGAAAAGCAATCCATCTTAAGGCAAAAAACGAATAAGACCATGTTTCAGGAAAGTAAAGTAAAAAGATCAGGCCTAATAATTTTTAGTGCTATAGTGCTAATAATTACTGCTTATGATGGTATTTCACAAGAAGCTGTAAGTTTTGTAAACCCTTTTATTGGAACTTCCAATTTCGGAGCTACAAATCCTGGAGCTATTGCACCGAGAGGGATGGCAAGTGTATCTCCTTTTAATGTCGCAGGAAAACAAAATATATTAGAAAAGGATAGCCGTTGGCTGTCCAATCCTTATGTAAACGAGAATACTTTCTTAACCGGATTTTCTCATGTCAATTTAAGTGGCGTTGGATGCCCTGATCTGGGGGTGATCTTAACGATGCCAACGACGGGTAAATTAGAGACAGATCATTTAACTTATGGGAGTACCTATGATAATGAGATTAGCAAAGCTGGATATTACAGTACAACTCTAAAAAAATACAATATCAAAGCAGAAACCACGGCCACAACAAGGGTTGGTATAAGCAGATATTCCTTTCCATCAGGTAAGGCCAATATATTAATCAATTTAGGTCTTGGGCTTACAAACGAACAAGGAGCGATGGTAAAAATAGTTTCATCCACTGAAATTGAGGGAATAAGATCAGTAGGTAGTTTTTGCTACTATAAGTCGGATGAGGCATATCCGGTTTATTTTGTTGCAAAATTCAGCCGCCCTGCAGATGAATTTGGGGTATGGAAAAATATGGATAAGAACAATGGAGTAGAAGGTCAGTGGATGGGCTATAATGGTAAAACGAGACTCTTTAAAAACTATTATAAGGAGGTAGTTGGGGATAGTATAGGAACTTATTTTAGTTATGATCTAAAGGAGGCAACACAGATAGAAATGAAGGTGGGTATTTCTTATGTGAGTATTGAAAATGCAAGAGAAAATTTAGAGAAAGAAACTATAGATATGAGCTTTGATGAAATTCATCAAAATACTTCTATTGAATGGAATAAATTGTTGTCCAGGATAGAAGTGGAGGGAGGAACTGTAGATGATAAAACGGTTTTTTATACAGCCTTATATCACACTTTAATTCATCCAAATACCCTGAATGACATCAATGGAGAATACCCAAAAATGGCTACCCGAGAAACTGGCAGAACGGATGGAACCAGATTTACGGTCTTCTCTTTTTGGGACACCTATAGAAACCTTCATTCCTTAATGTCTCTTATTTATCCGGAACAACAATCGGATATGGTTAAAAGTATGCTTGACATTTATAATGAAAGTGGTTGGTTGCCAAAATGGGAATTAAACGCAACAGAAACGACCACTATGGTTGGAGATCCTGCGGGAATTGTACTTGCAGATACTTACTTAAGAGGAATTCGGGATTTTAATATTGAAAATGCCTATACCGCTATGATAAAAAGCGCAGATCAAATAGAAAACAATCCATTGAGACCGGGACTGAAAGATTATATTGAAAAAGGATATTTAACAACCAAAACAACAAAAAGCGGCTCTGTTTCTACGACACAGGAGTATAATATTTCCGATTTCGCCATAGCTCAATTAGCGAAGGAATTGGGTAATAATGAAGATTATAAACGATTTTCGAAAAGGTCATTATCCTATAGGAAACTTTTCGATGAAGAATTTAATTTGCTTCGACCAAAAAATGATGACGGCTCTTGGTATACACCTTTCAATCCGAATACAGGTGCTAATTTTGAGAAAAACATGGGTTTTATTGAAGGGAATTCATGGCAATATACCTTTATGGTTGCACACGACACGAAAGGTTTGATTAAATTGATGGGAGGAAAGAAGAAATTTGTTGATCAACTGCAGAAAGTCTTTGATAATAAGCAATATGATATGGCAAATGAACCTGATATGGCCTATCCTTTTCTATTTAACTATATAAAAGGGGAAGAATGGAGAACACAAAAAAAGGTTAATGATTTGAGAAAGGAATACTTTAAGAATTCACCAGATGGCTTACCCGGAAATGATGATACAGGAACTATGTCGGCATGGGTAATTTATGCGATGATGGGGATTTACCCCGTAAGTCCAGCAGACCCCATATATACATTAACAATACCCGTTTTTGATAAAATAACAATTCACTTAAATTCTAAATATTATACGAATAATAAGTTAGTTATTGAAAAAATAGAGGAGAATGGTGATTTTATAAATAGATTCCTGATAAATGATAAGTCACATAAGAGTTATTTTATTTCTCATAAGGCATTGGTGAATGGTAATGAATTAAAAATATTTGTAAAATAACTAAGGAGAAAATAATATTCCCTTTATCTAATTACAATAGTTATTCGTCTAAATACATTAGAAGATTGACAAATATTATAATATATTTAATGATTCCCAAATTATGGTTTGTATGAAGATTAAATTAAGTCAGCTGTTGATATTGATAGCAGTCGCAAGTTATTTTGTTAGTTGTCAAACAGAGGAAAAAGCTAAAGAGAATAAGCCCAATATTATTTATATTCTGGCAGATGATCTGGGCTATGGAGAGTTAGGGGTTTATGGTCAGCAAAAAATTAAAACCCCAAACATAGATGCTTTAGCTGCTTCCGGTATCTTGTTTACACAACATTATTCCGGCGCACCGGTTTGTGCTCCTTCCCGTTATATGCTAATGACCGGTAAACATGCAGGACACGCCAGAATAAGAGGAAATGATGAGTGGGCTGAGAGGGGAGAAGTTTGGAACTTTGAAAAAGCAGTGAACGACCCTAATTTAGAAGGACAACGTCCTATTTTGAACAGTACAGTAACTCTGGGAGAAATATTGCAGAGTGCAGGCTACAAAACTGCAATAGTTGGAAAATGGGGACTTGGTGCTCCACTCACAGAAGGTATTCCTAATAAAAATGGATTTGACTTCTTTTATGGCTATAACTGCCAACGTCAGGCGCATCAGTTATATCCCAGGCATTTATGGAAAAATGAAGAAAAAGATTGGTTGAATAACGAAATTATTGCGCCCAATACGAAATTAGATAAAGGAGTCGATCTATTTGCTTTAGAAAGTTATCAAAAATACGATCAAAGGGATTATGCCCCGGCAAAAATGCAAATTGAAGTCCTAAGGTTCATAGAAGAGAATAAAGATGGGCCTTTTTATATGTATTATGCTTCTCCCTTACCACATTTACCACTTCAGGTTCCACAGCCATATGTAGATAGGTATGTAAAAATATTTGGAGAAGAAGAGCCTTATATAGGTGACAAAGGATATTTTCCAAACCGTTATCCGAATGCGGCCTACGCAGGAATGATCAGTTATTTAGACGATCAAGTAGGTGAAATTGTAGCTAAACTAAAAGAACTTGGTATTTACGAGAATACTTTAATTGTGTTTACAAGCGACAATGGGCCCACTTATACAGGAGGTGTAGATGCTGAATTTTTTAATAGCGCCAATCCTTTCCCAAATACCTATGGCAGAACTAAAGGATTTACTTATGAAGGTGGTATAAGAGTCCCTATGATTGCCAGTTGGCCTGGTAAGATAAAGGCTGCTAGCTCTACCGATCACATTTCCGCTTTTTGGGATGTATTGCCAACTTTTTCAGAGTTGGTTAACGTTAATCCACCCGAAGATATTGATGGTATAAGCTTTATGCCAACTTTATTAGGAAACAAAGAACAAGAGCAACATGAATTTTTATACTGGGAATTTCCTAGTTATCAGGGGCAACAAGCTGTAAGATTAGGGGATTGGAAAGGTATAAGAAAAGATATTTTCAAGGGAAATATGAAAATAGAATTGTATGACCTAAAAAATGACCTGGCAGAAACAACAGATGTATCAGATGAGTACCCTGATATAGTGACACAAATAGAAGTAATAATGAAAAGCGAACATACCCCGGCAGATATTGATAAGTTCAAAATAATCCAATTAGGAGATTAAATAATAATTAAATTAATAATATTTAAATATGAAGTATAAGTTTATATATTTAGCATTAAGTATTTTAATATCAATTGTTTCATGTAATAATATAAAAGAGGAAAGTATAAATGATCAAAAACCAAATATCATCATTATTTATGCTGATGATCTTGGAATTGGCGACGTTAGTAGCTATGGATCTACAGAATTAATAACTCCAAATATTGATCGTATTGCAAATGAGGGAATAAAGTTCACTAACGGTTATGCAACATCTCCAACTTGTACACCAAGCCGCTATTCTTTATTGTCAGGGACTTACCCATTTCGTAAAAAGGGAGCTCAGGTTTTACCAGGAAATGCGCCTTTATTATTTGAGTTAGGAAATCAAACCTTACCGTCTATGTTACATGAGGCAGGATATTTCACGGGAGTAATTGGTAAATGGCATTTGGGATTGGGAGATGAAAATCTGGATTGGAATGGAAAAATTTCCCCTGGCCCTCTTGAAATAGGCTTTGATTATTCTTATGTCATGGCATCTACTAATGATAGGGTACCCTCTGTTTACGTTAAAAATCACAATATTGTAAATTTAGATCCTGCAGATCCCATTGAAGTCAGTTATAAAAAGAATTTCGAGGGTGAACCCACGGGTAAAGAAAACCCAGAAATGCTGAAAATACATCCAAGTCACGGACATAATATGAGTATACACAATGGTATAGGTCGTATTGGATTTATGAAAGGCGGAAAGGCGGCCTTGTTTATAGACGAAAATATGGCAGATGATTTTTTACTGGAAGCCAAAAATTATATCACAGATCATAAAAACGAACCTTTTTTTCTATTCTATTCCTTACATCAACCACATGCACCAAGAGTTCCTCATCCCAGATTTGCCGGCAAATCTGGTTTAGGCCCAAGAGGTGATGTTATTTTGGAGGCAGACTGGGATGTTGGTCAATTATTAGATCATTTGGAGGTTTTGGGGCTTTCAGAAAATACAATTGTCATCTTTAGTAGTGATAACGGACCTGTTCTGGATGATGGATATCAGGATGATGCAGTTATAAAAATTGGAAAACATACACCTAGTGGCTCATTGAGAGGGGGCAAATACAGTCTTTTTGATGCAGGAACACATGTACCATTTATGGTGCGATGGAAAGGTACTATTAAACCGGGTATTTCAGATGCTTTGGTTTGCCAAATGGATTTTACGGCATCTTTCGCAGCAATGACAAAGCAAGAGAATAAAACTATTGACAGTGAAAATGTTTTGGATGCCTTATTGGGAAGATCAGATGTTGGCAGAGAAAATTTAATATTGGGCCAAAATAATATTACTGCCTTTCGCGAAGGAGATTGGATATTAATTCCACCACATAAAGGTCCAAAAATGACCAATAAATTTGTAAATATAGAAACGGGGAGAGACAGTATTTATCAATTGTATAATATTAAAGATGATGAGGGGCAGCAAGATAATTTGGCTTTAGAACTTCCGGATAAGGTAAAAGAAATGGAGCAGGTATTAAACAAAATTAAAACAAAAATTTAATGGTGAATAGGGCAATAATATTAATTTATTTCATCGTATTTCTCTTTTTTGAAGGGTATTCACAGCAAGTGAAGTATCCATTTCAAAATTCTGATTTGTCAGTTGAAGATCGTATAACAGATTTACTTAGTAGGATGAGCCTTGAAGAAAAAGTACGTCAAATGGACATGTATAAAGGCGGAGATTTCAAAGAAAAGGAAGATTTTTCAGAAAAGAAAACTTATCAAACCATTGGAAAAATTGGAGTTGGAGCCATTCATGATATTTATCCTCAATCTGCAGAGATGATCAATGATCTCCAGCGATATGTCATTAAAAATAACAGATGGGGAATTCCGGCATTGATCATGTGTGAAATGCTGCATGGTTACACTGGTGAAGGCGGAACAGCTTTTCCGATGAATATTGGCTTAGGATCTACATGGGACATAGAATTAATGAAAAGGGTTGGTGAGGTAATTGGTACGGAAGGCAGGGCTCATGGAGTTCATTACGGATTGGGACCTGTACTGGGAATAGGACGGGAACCTCGCTGGGGAAGAGTTGCCGAGACTTTTAGTGAAGATACTTATCTGGCAAGTGAAATAGGCCTCGCGATGATATTGGGAATACAAGGAGATACACTGGCTTCTAGTAGAGCTATGATCTCTGAGCCAAAACATTTTGCTGTGCATAGTGTACCTCAGACCGGAAGTAATTCATCACCGATCCTTGTAGGGGAAAGAACATCCAGGGAAGATTTTTTGCCAGTATTTGAAAAAGCTTTTGTAGAAGGAGGGGCTTTGGGAACCATGTGTGCCTATACAGAACTCGATGGAATTCCCTGTGCCGCAAATCACTGGTTGCTCACCGATGTACTTAGAAATGAATGGGGTTTTAAAGGAATTGTAATTTCTGATCTGGGAGCTATCAAATACATTCAGACTACGCATTATGCAGCTGATTCACCTCAAGATGCGATCCGACAGGCCGTATCTGCAGGTGTAGATATGCAGTTCTATGATTTTAAGTATGAATTCTGGCAAAAAACTATTATAGACCTGGTGAAGGAAGGCAAGTTGCCTATAAAAGATATCGATCGCGCAGCAGGCGGTGTTCTGCGGTTGAAGTTTACACTGGGATTATTTGAAGATCCTTATACAGAACAAAAATGGATCGATGAACGATTTCATTCCAAAGAGAATCAAAATATAGCTCTCGAAGCAGGCAGAAAATCTATTATTCTCCTAAAGAATGAGCAAAATATTTTACCCATCAAAAAAGATGTTAAAACAATAGCTGTGATCGGACCTAATGCTGATGTCTCACGATTAGGAGGATATTCTGTAAGAAAAAAGATAGGTGTAACTGTTTTGCAAGGTATCAAAGAAGCCGTTGGGCCGGATGTAGAAGTCCTTTACGAAAATGGAGTAAACCTTATCGATAAAGGAGAAGCGATCTCTTCAGAATTTTTATTGACTCCTGATGGGTTAACACAAGGATTAAAAGGTGAGTATTTTAATAATACAAAACTTGAAGGAATGCCAGTCGTGGTGAAAACAGATAATAAAGTTGAATTTGACTGGCCATGGTTTCCAGTGGAAGGAATTGGTGATGATTTCTTTTCTGTTCGTTGGACAGGTTATCTGGTTCCTAAAAGATCGTTTGATGGATGGATTGGTTTAAGCACGGATGATGGAATAAGATTGTGGATAGATGATGAGCTTTTTATAGATAGCTGGAATAAAGGGGCTATCATTGAGAAAAAGTCAGTACATCTGGATGCCGGTAAGAAATATAAAATTCGCCTTGAAACCTATGAAGGTCAGTGGGGAGCAAGATCTCATTTACGTTGGGATTACAACAAGGTAGATCTGCATCCTGCGGTTGAAATAGCTAAAAAAGCAGATGTTGCCATAGTAGTTTTGGGAGAATCCAGAGAATTGGTTGAGGAAAACAGAGATGTAGCATCCCTCGATCTGAAAGGTAATCAGGTGGCTCTCGTTAAAGCCATTCAGGAAACCGGAACTCCTGTGGTTTGTGTTCTTTTGAATGGTCGTCCCTTATCCATTAACTGGATCAGTAAAAATATCTTGGCTATAGTTGAGGCCTGGTTCCCTGGTGAAGCTGGGGGTAATGCTGTTGCAGATGTGTTGTTCGGGAACTATAATCCGGCAGGAAGATTGCCAATAACCGTTCCGAGATCAGTGGGGCAGTTGCCTTTTTATTACAATATGAAACCTTCGACCATACATCGCTATGTTGGCGAAAAAGATACTCCTTTATACCCTTTCGGATATGGTTTGAGTTTTACAGAGTTTTCTTATGACAATTTAAAACTGGATAAAAAAGCTATTAAAAAAGATGGTATTGTTGCAGTAAGTGTTGATGTTAAAAATACAGGATCAATGGATGGAGAGGAAGTTGTTCAATTATATGTTAATGATATTTATAGCAGTGTTACAACACCGATTAAGACCTTAAAAGGATTCGAAAGAGTTCATATTAAAAAAGGAGAGACAAAAACGATTACTTTTAATTTGACTGCGGACGAATTAGCAATTTGGAATCGTGATATGGAAAAAGTTGTGGAGCCTGGAGAATTTGAGGTTATGGTGGGGGGAAATTCAAGGGACCTTATAAGATCTAAATTTAGTATAATCGAAAAAAAATAAATAATACTAATTTACAGATAATGATTTGAAAATAAATGGAATATGTATAATTGAATTATTAGATATACTTTGTAAATCAAGGGTCTTTCAAATATTTTCAACATAAATTTAAATTTCTTATATGCAAAAAATAATTTTCATACTGATTCTTCTAATTTCCCTTGATTGCCATGCTCAGGAGGGTTCAATAAAAAAAATAGCGATACAAAAAGATAGTGCCTTAACTTACGCATCACCATTTGAAGTAGGGTTGGACTCAGTAGTCATATGCACTAAAGTCGATTCCATCATGACAAGCGGAATACAAAATCAAGCTTTTCCAGGGGCCCAATTGTTAGTAGCAAAAAACAATAAGATAATTTTTCATGAAGCTTATGGTTTTCATACTTATGATAGTATTCAAAAGGTAGCATTGAATGATATCTATGACCTTGCATCGGTCACTAAAATTACTGCTCCTCTACTGGCTTTAATGAAATTATATGATGAGGGGAAATTGGATCTGGATGTCCCATTCAGTACTTACTGGAAACCGTGGAAACATAAAAAGGATAAGCGAGATCTAACCTTAAGAGAAATATTAGCTCATCAGGCAGGCCTGGAGGCATATATTGTTTTCTTAAAAGAGGTATTAAAAAATGGTAAAATTAAAAAGAGGTTTGTTCGAAATATTTCATCCTCATCTTTTGAAAAACAAGCTTATGACAGCCTCTATGTAAAGAGTAGATTCAATAAAAAAATGTATCGTAAGATAAATCGATCTAAAGTCGACAGTTTAAAGAAATATCGGTATTCAGGCCTTACCTTTCTCATCTACCCTGAATTGATTACACAAATGACCTCTGTTGATTATAAGGATTATCTCGAAAATACCTTCTACCGTCCTTTAGGGGCGAACACAACGGGATTTCTTCCTGAGAAGCAAAATTACCCAAATAGCATAGTTCCTACCGAGCTGGATACCATATTTAGAAAAACACTTACCAGAGGTTGGGTACACGACGAAAACGCATCGCTTTTAGGAGGTATTTCAGGCAATGCGGGTCTTTTCTCGACAGCCACTGATCTTGCAAAAATAATGCAGATGTACATGCAGTATGGTACTTACGATGGTAAGAGATACTTTTCTGAAAGCACGGTAAAGGAGTTTACAAAAGTGCAATACCCGGATAATGACAATCGCAGAGGATTGGGTTTTGACAAACCATTGTTGGACAATTCCGAACTTTCACTTTCAGAAGCCTATCCTGCCCCGGAGGCTGGTAAAGATAGCTTTGGACACAGTGGATTTACAGGAACTTTTGTCTGGGCTGACCCAGAGAACCAATTGGTATTTATTTTTCTTTCTAACAGGGTCTATCCAACGCGGGAAAATAGAAACTTATACAGATTAAATATTCGAGTGGCACTTCATCAGATATTTTACGAAGCTGCTATACATTAAAGAGATCAGAGAAGCTAGATTCAGAGCAATATTATTAATTTAAAAATAACAGGGCATGTATGACTTAATCAGAATAAAGACGAACCTAAGTTCCATTTGGCGTATAATGATAGGTATATTTATTATTACAGGCTATAGTTCCTGCACAGATGATAAGCTCGTTATTATCAAGCAGGGAGCATCTAATTATGAAATTGTTATATCAAAGAATGCTTCCTTGCAGATCAATGAGACCGCCATAGTGTTACAAAACTATTTGGAGAAGATTTCTAAAGTTAAATTACCAATAGTAAAAGAAACAAATGAGGCTTCTTCAAAATATAAAATAGCATTAAATATAGATGCTGCACTCGAGTTAAGTCGATTAAAAATGATATCTGTGGATCACGATATTATAATTACTGCAGGATCTGAGGAAGCATTGAATAATGCAGTGTATGAGTTCTTAGAAGTTTATTTGGGCTGTAAATGGTATGCGCCGGGTGTAGAGGATGTTCCTGAGAAGGCTGTGTTAGTTTTAGAAAAACCGATTTCCTATAACTATGAACCGGTAATTACGACCAGAACAGTACATTCCAGACTTTTCTATGATAATCCAATATTCGCAGAAAAGCATAAGGTTACCGATGTTTCCTTTCCATACTATGTACCGAGTGCCAGAGTCCATACCTTTCATAAATTTATTCCAGAAGAACTATTCTTTAAAGACCATCCAGAATATTTTGCTTTGAGAGGAGATAAAAGAACGCCAACACAGCTATGTCTTACCAATGAAAAAGTTCTTGAAATTGTGAAGGATTCCGTGGCATCACTGTTTCAGCAATATCGAAATGCTCAGGTAATTTCTGTTAGTCAGGATGATAATACACAATATTGTGAATGTGAACATTGTAGTCTTATAGATAAAGAGGAAGATAGTCATTCTGGTACCATGATCCATTTTGTAAATAGCGTAGCCAAGAGCTTTCCAGACAAAACTATTTCTACTTTGGCATATCAGCATACCAGAAAACCACCCAAAGTAAAACCTGCTAATAATGTTTTAATCACTCTCTGTTCCATCGAGTGTGACAGGAGTGCTCCTATTGAAGAGAAATGTACCGACTTTGCGGAAGATCTGATAGGATGGGGGAAACTTACAGATAATATCAGAATCTGGGATTATACAACACAGTTTACCAATTTCCTTGCACCGTTTCCAAATTTGCTTACTCTTCAACCTAATATCAAATTTTTTAGAGATCAACACACCAAATGGATCTTCGAACAACACAGTAATAACCCGAGTGAACTATTCGAACTGCGTTCCTATATAATGGCGGAATTATTATGGAATCCGGATCAGAATTTTAACGATCTGATCATTGAGTTTACAGATGGATATTATAAAGAGGCTGGGGTTTATATACGAAATTATATAGATCTTGTACATGAAAAGCTGGCAGAAGACCAGGGTTTCTTTTTATTTCTGTATGGCGATCCTTCGCAGGCATTTGACTCCTATTTGAACGTGGAATTATTAGAAGAGTATAGTACATTTTTTAATGAAGCTGAAAAAGCTGTTTCTTATGATCCGGAAATAGTCGAACGTGTTCAGGTTGCAAGACTGAGTACTGACTATGCAATTTTAGAAGCTTGCAGAAAAGGGTTAACAGAGAGGTTTAGTTTGGTTGTTAAAGACGAACAGGGAAAGAGGAATGTTAATCCTTTGGTTAAAGATAAATTAGAAAGCTTTTATACTACCAGTAAGAATAAGAACATCACCTTAATGAATGAAATGGGTTTCACAGTGGAAGAATACTACAATAGTTATAAGAAGGCCCTGACCGTTGCAAACCTACCCAACAAGGCAAAGGGTAAAAAAGTAACATTACTTACGGAACCAAAGAAATATGCAAATGAAGATCCACAAACTTTAACTGACGGAGCCCTTGGCGGCAATGGTTTTTATGCCAATTGGCTTGGTTTTGAAGGAAATAATTTGGAAGCTATAATTGATCTGCAAGCCAAAGAAACTATAAGTTCGATCTCTATGGCATTTTTAAAAGTCACGAATCATGTTGTTTTTTATCCCTTGGAGGTAGCATACTATTATTCAAACGATAATAAGACTTTTATTAAGCTGGGAACTATAAAAAACAAAGACCCATTAACAAAAAAGACGAAGGTAAATGAAATTCAGTATTTTAATCTTGAATTTTCTGAGGTAGAGGCACGATATATAAAAGTGATTGCGGTAAACATGAAAGATGCCCCGTATTGGCATCATGCTTCCGGTTTACCTTCCTGGATCTTTGCGGATGAAATAATAATTGATTAAATATGAAAGGACATATTATTTTCTTAATATTAATTTTATCACATGGTGTTTTTGCTCAGAAGAACGTTGATAAAGAAGCCTTGAATTTTCAAAATTTGTTTGGCGCGGGCGTGAAAGAAGGAGTGTCCTGTTATAGGATACCGGCACTAGTAACTGCTACAAATGGCGATTTGATTGCTGCGATTGATGAAAGAGTGCCCTCTTGTGGCGATTTGAAATGGAGCATGGACATCAACATTGTGATACGTCGTAGTGAGGATAATGGGGTGACATGGTCTGATATTGAAATAATTGTAGATTTTCCTTTCGGGAAGTCAGCTTCAGACCCATCTATGATCGTGGATAAAGTTACAAATGAGATTTTCTTATTCTATAATTTTATGGATGTGGAAAATGAAAAAGATATTTATTATTTGCATGTAATAAAAAGTGGTGATCATGGAAAAACATGGTCCGCGCCCACTGATATTACTTCCCAAATAACAAAACCGGAATGGCATAAGGATTTTAAATTTATCACCTCAGGACGTGGTATCCAGACAAGTAAGGGCAAATTATTACATTGTATGGTAAACTTAAAAAATGATCTTCACCTTTTTGGAAGTGATGATCATGGCAAATCCTGGTTTTTATTGAATACGCCAATAAAAGATGGAAATGAGTCTAAAGTGGTTGAGTTGATAGATGGCTCTTGGATGGTGAATAGTCGAATAAATGAGGGAGGAATGAGATATTCTCATATTTCAAGAGATCGAGGCACGACATGGAAAACTAAAAAGGAACCGACTCTTGTAGACCCTGGTTGCAATGCGAGCATTATCCGTTATACTAGTATTGAAGATGGTTATAAAAAGAACCGCTTACTTTTTTCTAACGCAAATAGCAAAGATGAGCGTAAAAACATGACGATCAAACTAAGTTATGATGAAGGGAAAACTTGGACAGAAAGTAGATCCATTTACAAAGGGAGTTCTGCGTATTCTTCCTTAACTATTCTTAAAAATGGAGAAATAGGGTTGTTCTTTGAAAAGGATGAATACAAAGAAAATGTTTTTGTTAAAATGTCCTTAGATTATTTGACAGATGGGAATGATAAATTGGAAAAGCCTTCAATAAATTAAATAAATGAGAACAAAATTATTATTCCTGTTGATAATATTTCTTAGCGCTTCTGCATGTAAAAAGAATGAAGATGCCCTATGGATAATATCCTCACCTGCGGGCAACGAGTTCACAAAAATCGATAAAAATGGAAAAACAATTATACCAAATGGCAGATTTATAACTCCTGCCGGTAAAAGCATTGTAACCGCACCCCATCCTTATGGATTGACTTTAAGTCGAGATGGAAATATTGCCATTACTGCAAATTCAGGTACTAGTCCACTGTCGATTACTATAATTCATAATATATTATCAGAACAGCCTGAGGTACAGCAGGTGCCTCCAGGGCCGGCTACAGATAAAGGAGTATTGGCATCTGTGTTTATGGGTTTAGCTATTTCTCCTGACAATCAAACTGTTTATGTTTCAGGAGGACAGGAAAATAAAATTTATATGTTTGATATTGATACAGGTGAGAAGAGAGATAGCATAGATTGTTCTTATGTTTCGGAGAGTGAAGATTACTCTCATGGCTATATTGGAGATATGAAGATGTCAAATGATGGCAAAACACTTTACGCCGTAGATCAGATCGGATTTAGAATGCTAATTATCGATACGGTATCTAAAAAATTGATACATTCTGTACCGGTTGGGCGGTACCCATTCGGAATTTGTCTATCTCCTGATGAAGAAAAGGTTTATGTTGCTAATGTTGGCATGTTTGAATATAATTTTATTAGAGAGAATTCCAAAACCGACTCAAAAATTAAGCCTATAAATTATCCCGCTACTGCATATGGTTCAAAAGAAATGATCAACGGAATTGAAAATGATACTGTAGCAATTAAAGGACTTGGAGAATTAAACGCAATAGAGGCATTTTCAGTATTTTCCATAAATATAGAAGATAAAGAGAATCCTAGAGTAGAATCGAAGATTAAAACAGGTCATTTGGTTGGATCTCTGATCGAAGGTATTCCCGCAGTGGGCGGATCTAGTCCGAATTCAATGGTAGCAACCGATGAATATGTATTTGTAAGCAATGGAACCAATGATAATATATCGGTAATTTCTATCGAAAAGGATACTGTTATAAATACGATCGAACTTAAACCTGATACCAGGATCAAACAATTTAGGGGGGTGATCCCCTTTGGTTTAGCTTTAGGTCCTGACAACAAAAGATTATATGTTGCAGAATCTGGTATAAATGCTGTTGCAATTATTGATGTCGACAAACAAGAAGTTGTAGGGCATATTCCAACGGGTTGGTTTCCATCTAAAATTGAAGTAAGTAAAGATGGGAAAAAACTCATTATTGCCAATGCAAAGGGGTATGGAAGTGGCCCAAATGGTGGAATAAATTTTCGGAGAGGAGTAGAAGGAAGCTATATTGGTTCCTTAATGAAGGGTACAGTGCAAATAGTTGATATTCCAAGTGATAAAGAATTAGAAGGTTTAACGAATCAGGTGGTTGCCAACAACTTTAATTTTCAAAGGTCAACAGATATTTTTTTCAAGAATAGAAAAGATAATCCTATTCCATTATATCCCGGAGAAAAAGAAAGCCCCATAAAACATATTGTTTTTATCTCCAAGGAGAATAGAACCTATGATGAGGTTTTTGGTCAAATAAATAAGGGGGTTGGAGATAGTTCAATTGCACGTTATGGTAGTAATGTTTCTTTTTCGAATAGGTCAAAAACAGATTCCGTTTTGAATGTTACTGTTATGCCGAACCATCTTTCTTTAGCAAATAATTTTGCAATTTCTGATAATTTTTATGTAGACGCCGATGTTTCAGCAGATGGTCATCGCTGGTTGGTTAACACCTACCCAAATGAATGGTGTGAGACCGCTACTGCTGCAAGTTATGGAGGTAATAGAAATTTTAAAGAAGATTCGAAAGCACCTGGAGTATTTGCGATGAATGGGGCAGCAGGAGCAATTTATCCAGAAGATTATAATGAAGCGGGCTCGATGTGGGATCATCTAGCGCGTAATAAAATTGATTTTTATAATTTTGGGTTTAGCGTTATGTTCGAACCTGCACTTTATAAAGTGGAGTACAAATATTCCGGCATTCATCAATATATTAATTATCCAATGCCACAACCTCTTTTTGATCGAACTTCAAAAATGTATCCAACCTATAATATGGCAATCCCGGATCAATTTAGAATAGACCAATTCAAGAAAGAATTTGATCAGAAGTGGATTTTGGGAAAAGATAAAATGCCTGAATTAATCACTGTTATCATACCTAATGATCATGGAGCGGGTGAGCGCCCTGATGCGGGTTATCCTTTTAGGGAAAGTTATATGGCTGATAATGATCTGGCAATAGGCAGAATTGTCGAATACCTTTCTCATACTCCATATTGGAAAAATATGTTGATCGTAATTACCGAGGATGATGCACAGAATGGCGTGGACCATATTGATGCACATCGAAGTATATTAATACTTATATCTCCCTGGGTAAAAAGAGATCATGTAAGCTCTGTACACTATAGTTTTGGTAGTATTTTTAAAACTTTTTGGAATATTTTAGGTTTGCCTTATCTGAACCAATATGATGCCGGAGCGACTGATATGGCAGATTTTTTTACTTCAGAACCAAATTACAAGCCTTACAATGCAGTTGAAGTGAATAAAAAAATGTTTGACCCCCAAAAAGCCCTGGATCCTCTGAATGAAAAATTTGATTGGAAAGCTGTTGAGGATTCTCCTAAAATTGATAATATGGAGGATATGCTAAAAGATAGTAAAGAACAGGATGAATACCGATTAGAAAACAGAGAGAAAAAATAGAAATAGCGGCTTTTTTTTAAATTATTAAATAAAGTGTAATTGTGAAAACAAAATCTAATATTTTAGAAAATAAAAATCAACAATGTATGGAAAATGACAATTCTGATGCAAGTTGCTGTTGTTCAACACAAAATACACAGCCTACAATTCAGCCCGAAAATAGGGTACAGCGAAGAGACTTTATTAAAGTAATGGGGCTTGGAATTGCTGGTTTAACAATTGATTTTAACCATCCGTTAAGTGCTGGGCTTTATCAAAAAGGTTATCAAATTCCAATTAATAAAAATTTAGATCCTGATTGGGTGAGATCATTATATGAAAGAGGGACTCCTGAGACATATACGGGTAAGGACCTGGTATATATTGGTATGCCGGTTGGTGGTGTCTGTGCGGGGCAAGTGTATCTTGGAGGTGATGGTAAATTATGGCTTTGGGACATTTTTAACGACACAAAGGAAGGTGTTACAAGTTCTGTTCATCAGTTAAATGGAAGAAAAGTGAGAGCAAGAGATGGAAGCAATTATATAGTGCCCGTAACGCAAGAATACCCTTTTGATCAAGGATTCGCTGTTAAAATTCAACAAGGAAATTCTAAGTGGTCTAAAAGATTAGATCATAAGGGATTTAATAATATTACTTTTAAAGGGCAATACCCCATTGGGGAAGTCACTTATAAAGAAAAGGATGTACCGGTAGAAATAAATCTAAAGGCTTTCTCACCATTTATACCCTTAGAACTTTCTTCTTCAAACTACCCCGCAGCAGTAATGAACTATACAATAAAAAACACAGGTGATAAAGAAGTAAGCTGTGAGCTATCTGGTTGGTTAGAAAATCCGGTATTAAATTATTCAGGTGTTGCAACTGAAGTACAATTGAAAAACACAATTGTAAAGAAGAAGAGGACTTCATCCTTGCTATGTGAAGCTGTTTTAAATGAAAGTGGATCGGGATTAGATTTTGAATTCACTAAGAAAAGAGATTATGGTAATTTTTGCTTGACACTCTTAGATAATGATGATACAGTTGGCGCAACACCTCAAGAAGATATTTATAGGGAGATGTTGTTCCCTGGTGAAAATGAATACAAGGAGTCTGTAACCGATACTTTTGGAATTAGTTTACGTGGAGGTTTAAGTAAAACAGTGTCTTTACAGCCTGGGGAAAGTAGAGAAATTTCATTTGTAATTAGTTGGTATTTCCCTAATTTGAGTATCTATAATGACGAATACACAGGAAGGTCATACAAACGAAGATTCAAAAATTCACTTGAAGTAGCGAATAATATTGCTCAAGATTTTGAAAGGTTGTTCAGTAAAACACAATTGTTTACAGATACGTTTTACAATAAATCAACTTTGCCCTATTGGTTCTTGAATAGAACATTTGCCAACACATCTACACTAGCAACAGAAACATGTTACTTACTGGAAGATGGGCGATTTTGGGCTTGGGAAGGTATTGGATGTTGCCCGGGTACCTGTACCCATGTATGGCATTATGCACAAGCTGTAGGTCGCGTTTTTCCAGAATTGGAAAGAAACCTTAGGGAACGTACAGATTTCTCTGTAATTGAAAAAAACGGAAAAATAGATTTTAGGGGTGGTTTAGCACACAGAGATGCTGCAGATGGACAGGCCGGAATTGTGTTGCGTTCGTATAGGGAACATCAAATGACATCTAACAAGGACTTCCTTAATAAAAACTGGAATAATATTAAAGCAGCTTTAAATTATCTTATTGATATGGATAAAGAAGATGGTGAAGCCGATGGTATGATCTATGGAGAACAACACAATACATTAGATGCGGAATGGTACGGAAACATTCCGGTCATTATCTCATTATACCTTGCAGCTCTGGCAGCCGGTAAAGAAATGGCAACAGAAATGAATGACGTAACTTTTGCAAATTTGTGTAGTAGTATTTTAAAGAAAGGACAAAAGAGCCTTGAGTCTTTGTTTAATGGTGAGTATTTTATTCAAAATGAAGACCCGGAACATAAAGATGCAATTGGAATTGGAACAGGATGTTATATTGATCAGGTTTTTGGGCAAAGCTGGGCTTTTCAGTTAGGGTTAGGTAGATTGTACAATAAAGAGATGATTCAGAAGTCCTTAGAGGCCTTATGGAAATATAACTTTGTTACAAACATGGGCGATTATAGAAGATCTTTACCAGAAAATATTGCAGGTCGCCCATATGCAATTGATAATGATGCAGGTTTAGTGATGTGTACCTGGCCAAAAGGAGGTAAGAAAAGTGACTGGGAAAAACATTGGCAATTTGGATATTTTAATGAATGCATGACTGGCTTTGAGTATGAAGTTGCAGGTCATATGATATGGGAAGGTAAGGTAAAAGAAGGGTTAGCAATAACCAGAGCAATTCATGATCGTTATGACGCCGGGAAACGTAATCCTTATAATGAAATTGAATGTAGTGATCATTATGCTAGAGCTATGGCGAGTTATGGCGTTTATATTGCTGCTTGTGGTTTTGAATATCATGGGCCGAAAAAGAGCCTGGCTTTTGCTCCAAAGTTGACTCCTGAAAATTTTCAGGCAGGTTTTATTACGGCTGAAGGTTGGGGAACTTACACACAAACACAATCAGAAAAAGAGCAGTTATGTAATATAAAAATAGCATCGGGCGAATTAAGCTTAAAAACATTCTCTTTTGCAATTCCAAAAAGTAAAAAAATAAGGAGAATTAAATTAGAATTTAATAATAATAAGATAAATAAAGAATACGTAATTAATAATGTTGAAGTAACAATGAATTTCAAAGAACTTTTGATCATGGAAAATGACAAGTTTAATGTAGTTATACAATATTAAAAAATGAATTTCAACGATAATATCAATTAAACTAAAGAATATTGAAAATGTATAAGGAATACGGACAAATAATGATCGCGCTGTTTTGCCTGCTTGTATTGAGCAATTGTAAAAGGGAGAATTCGAAAGTAGTAAATTCAAAATATGAAGTAAATACAACTCCAAAAGAAACAGTTTTCGAAAAAGGCAGCTTCGGTTACGATAAGGCATTTCTTCGAAAATACTATAAGAACACAATTGTTTTAGAAGGTGATAATAAAAATTCTATGCTTGTCATTTCTCCGGAATTACAGGGTCGTGTAATGACAAGTACGTTAAATGGAGATGAAGGGATGAGTTTTGGTTGGTTGAATTACGATTTGATCGATTCTAAGGACGTGATGGAACATATAAACCCAACAGGAGGAGAGGAACGATTTTGGTTAGGGCCGGAAGGAGGGCAGTATTCCATATTTTTTGCTCCTAAATCCAGTTTTGAATTTAAAAATTGGTATGTGCCATCAGTACTGGATACAGAAACTTTTGATATTATTGAACAAAACTCAAGAAGTGTACTATTCCATAAAGAGATGGATCTAATGAATTATTCCGGCACCAAATTCAATATTGATGTAAGAAGAAAAATTATTTTACTTAACCAAGCAGAAATTAATGAGAATTTGCAATTGGATACTGAAGATTATTCGGTAGTGGCCTATGAAACATCGAATACTGTTATGAATATAGGCGCTATAGACTGGAAGAAAGAAACCGGATTACTGTCCATATGGTTATTAAGCATGATCAGCCCTACTGATCAAACTACCGTGGTTATACCGGTTAAAAAAGGATCAGAAGAAGAATTGGGAATTCTTGTAAATGATAATTATTTTGGAAAAATAGTATCGGACCGCTTAAAAAAGACAGAGCGAACGGTATTTTTTAAGGCCGACGGAAAGAGTAGGGGTAAAATAGGAGTCTCTCCGGCAAGGTCAACAGGATTTATGGGCAGTTATGACGCATTAAATAAGGTTTTAACTATTCTGGAGATCTCTGAACCAAATGTAGAAGATAGCTATGTTAATTCAGCCTGGGAATTACAGGATGATCCCTATTCAGGCGATGTGTTGAATTCCTATAACGATGGTGCGCTGGAGGACGGCGATCAAATGGGTCCTTTTTATGAATTAGAAAGTTCATCACCAGCCTTAGCCTTGGGTTCAGGGGAATCCTATACACATACACAACGGATATACCATTTTAAAGGGAAAAAGGAAATATTAAACAGGATCACAAAAAAAGTATTCAATGTTTCTATTGATGAAATTGAAGATGCTTTATAAATAGAATTCAACTAGTTTTTTGTAATCTGTTGAAGATACAAGATCATCCAGGGTCTATTCTAATCTTAATTTGTATTAAAATTAAACAACCATGAAGCGCAGAAAATTTATAGATCAATTGGGTGTAGGCACAATAGCTGCGTTTTTACCAACAACATTATTGTCGTTTACTCCAACTGCTTCAATAGAAGACAAATCCAAAGGCTTAAATTTTGGAATCGTTGCTGATGTACATAAGGATTTAATGCCGGATGCAAATAAAAGGTTAGAAACATTTATAAATGAGGCTAATGAACGTGACGTTGATTTTATTATTCAAATGGGAGATTTCTGTATGGCAGAAAATAAAAACAAAGACTTTCTGGAAATCTGGGAAACGTATAGAGGACCAAAATATCATGTCTTAGGGAATCATGACATGGATAAACAGTCCAAAGAAGAAATGTTAGATTTTTGGGGTATGCCAAAAACTTATTATTCGTATGATTTCCAAGGCTTTCATTTTATAATTCTTGATGCGAATTTTTTATATCAGGACGGAAAGTACATCGATTATAACAAAGCAAATTTTTATGTTGATGACACTCTAAGGACATATATAAATAACGAGCAAATAGAGTGGTTCAATGCTGATTTAATGGCTACAAAATTACCGACGATTATATTTTCTCATCAAAGTTTGTGGCATTATCAGTGGGGAGTCAAAAATCGATTGACACTGCAAAAAATTATGGAGAAACAAAAGGGAAAAGTCATTTGTTGTATGAATGGCCATAATCACATTGATTACCATCACTATCAAAATGGAATAAACTATATCGAAATTAATAGTATGTCTTACCAATGGATGTCTGACAAATACAAAAGCAATGAACGATTTACCAAAGAACTCTATAAAAGTTATAAATGGCTGCCTAATCTAGCTGCTTACAAAGACCCATTGTATGCATTTGTTCAATTGAGCCCAAAAGGCACAATGAGTATTGAAGGAGTAAGAAGTCAGTGGGTGACACCTTCTCCATATGATATGGGAATGCGTATAGGTATTGAAGGGAGTGTATACTCGGCAGAAATTTCTGATTATCATTTAGAATTTAATGGAATATCCAAGGAATAATTAACACGATAAATAGCTTTTATTATTTAATATGAATCTGTGGACGACCAAAGAAATCTACCAAGGCAAACCAATAGCCCATCATCGCATCTGGTTGAATGAGTTTTTTACCTAGATCAGGCCCTTCACGTGCTCTTCCTAAAACATCATATTTATTTCCTTTACTATCCTCAAAAACTAAAGGGAATTGATCTTGAAGTGGTGTATAATCTATACCGGGTTCGTGGATAAAGCCAGTAATGAATTGATTTTTTTGACTGCCTACTATAAGAAGAGACTTTCCATCGAAAAAATCTTTTATGATAGAAATATTATTATCAAAATGACCTAAAGGATAGGTTCTGATATCGATATTTCCTAAAACACCATAAACTCTTTCTTTCGCTTCTAATCGATCATCTTCTTCTTCAACCGGAAAGATCAAGAATTCATGGTTGGTTCTGTAATCTAAATATGGATATTGCTCATAAACTCTACTAAATCCTGTATCCTTAGATAGTACAAGTGCATTAGGGACCAGGGATTTTGCTGATTCCCAGGTGGTTTCAAATAACGTTACAGTATTTGCTGATCGTCCTCTTAATTCTCCGTGAACAGCTTTCCTCGTGATTTGCGACCAATAACTTTCAGTTAATCTGTCAAAAAGTATTTGGTTGTTCTTATAAACAAGACCACTTACGCCAAAAGTTGTATTTGAGCCATTTATCAATCCCTTAAAACCAATGCCCGTGCCAGTTAAGGGACAATAGGTTATGGCAGTGTTGTTGCCGAGAATATCATCATTGAGAGCCTCATGATAATCAAGTATCTTATGTGGGTAAATATGAGTTATTTCTCCTTCATTAAGAATTAAGACTAAATCTGTGTCAAGAATATAATTAATATCTCCCAGTCCTACAAACTTTGGATTGTTGATAGAAGGAATACCATCTCTACCGGCTCCTCCATCTATTACTTTTGCTTTAGGAATATCCCATACATCCCTATCAATAGGAGTAGAGTCAAAATCATCTATTTCTCCGGTTTCGCAGGCTACATTTATAAGTGCAATAATAAAAATAATAATATAATAATTCCTTCCTTTTTTTAATTTGAAAGAATTATTGATTTTAAATAAAAAGTGTTTCCTATTATACATTTAGCTAAAAATAATGGATAGTTCTTTTGACGAAAAAAAAGGATTGGCCTTACCTTAAGAACATGAAGAGGCTAGTTCTCAAGAAATTGAATGCAGGAAGCCGAATTTATATCTCTATATACATTTTTTTTGATCAGTAGGCCATTGGTCTGATCAATGCTAAATACAACAATATTATCCGAGTCCATATTGGCCACAAACAGCCACTTTCCGGTAGAGTCAATGTTGATCTCTCTTGGTGTTTTACCTCCGGAGGCTTCATAACCTATCAAAGACAGTTTTTCAGATTGATTATCAAACTGAAATATGGTAATAGAATTATTGCTCCTATTTGAAACATAAAGATACTTTCCATTTGGATGCATACGTATAGCTGCTCCACTAGGGATCTCCTTAGAGGCTTCAGGAAGTGAGTGGACAGATTCCAGAAATTCAAATTTTTTTCCAACAATCCGAAAACTAAAAACTTCAGCACTTAGTTCGGAAAAAACAAAAGCAAAATCAAAATCAGGATGTAATACCATATGCCTCGCACCAGCTCCCTTTCGGATGATTATGTCAGATTCAGGGGTTTCAATCATTTGATCTGTTCCGGTATTAAGGTCATAGCTTTTTGCCAGATCCAACCCCAGATCAACAACGAATATGCCATTTGAACCATAAGGATGAATCATATGGGCATGGGCAGCTTCTTGCCTGAGTTTGTTTGGGCCTGTACCTTGTTGTTGAATATTTTGAGTAAATGGAAGAATACCTCCATTTTTATCAAGAGGATAAACCAGAACATTACCTGACATATAGCATGCTACCGCTAAATGTGTTTGTGATTTTATTAAGCTTAGATGACAAGAAAAAGAACCTGGCAACTCTTGTTCATTTATCAAGCTGAGGGTAGGAGTGTTGCCTTCCGAATTTATATTGAATGCTTTAATTTTTGGAGATTCATCCATTGGGATTTCTTCAACGGCATATAAATAATTACCATTATTCGAAATAGTCAAATAGCTAGGGTTCAAACAAGGAAGTATATCAATCAATTTTATTTGTCCACTAGTTTGATCGAAATCAAGGCAATAGATCCCTTCGCCCTTTCCTACAAGTTCTTCACTAATTTTTTTGGTATAGCAGCCTACAAATATTTTCATGATTAATAAATTATTTTTTTGCTAAAGATTAATAAACAAGATTAAGGAATTGTATTATATAAACCTGTATTTCCTTTCTCCCAAAGCGGCATTAATTCTTCTACAATCTCAGTATTATCTTTAGCAATATTATTTGTTTCTTCAGGATCTTTCAACAAGTCATAGACTTCTATCGTAGGAGTTTCTTCTCTATAATATTTTGTTAGCCTGTACCTCTCGGTTCGCATGGTGATGCCTTTTTTGAAATATCCATATGCAGCTTCTTTACCTTTAGCAGAAGATAACTCTAACTGGGGCCTTAAACTTCTTCCTTCGATCCCTTCTGGAGCCTCAATGGCACACAAATCTAAAATAGTAGGGTAGAGGTCTATACTCTCTACTATCCCTTCGGCTCGAAACCCCTTCTCAATGGTCTGAGGATTTTTAATAATTAAAGCGCTTTTCAATGCTTTATCAAACAAAGTGTGTTTCCCCCAGGTCAATTGGTCACCCAAATGCCACCCGTGGTCTCCCCATAAAACTACAATTGTGTTGTCCTCTAATCCCAATCGTTTTAACTCTTCCAATACTTTGCCAATTTGAGCATCCACATAACTGATACTGGCATAGTAAGCATGTTTTACTTTTCTGGCATAATCATCTGATAATGGTCGTTGCAGTGAGGCCGTTTCATCAGTTAACTGATAACCATTGAATTCACCACTATTATGCAAGCTGGCAGCACTTATGTTTTTAGGGATATAAGGTGTTAAAGATAATGGAATATCTTCCCTATTATACATGTCCCAGTATTTTTTGGGAGCGTTAAATGGCAAATGTGGTTTGAAAAAACCGACACCAAGAAAAAACGGCTTAGTTTTATTTTTCAGTTCCCTTAATTTTGAAATTGCGAGTTTTGCAGTCAATCCATCCGGATAACCTTCGTCAGCAACATCTGCTGCTTCATAAGGTTTTACTTGTCGATTCATTGATTGTCTGTTTTCTCCATTAGCATATGCAAAAAAAGCATTCCAACCTGTTTCCCATTTACCCGCGTCAAACACAAACTCATCGAAACTAAGCGGTAATTCTTTTTTGTCCGAAACGGGATCAGTATATCCATAAACAAAACCATCAGCAGAATGACTTATCTTACCCATGCCAACAGTATAATATCCATTGTTTTTTAGGTGATGAATAAAAGTTTCTGGTTGATCCGGGCTTGTATTATATTGAATGTTATTTCCGAGAAAATCGGGGCTAACCGGTCTTATTCCTGTTAACATGCTATATCTTGATGCTCCACAAGTTGGCACCTGAACAAAGTGATTCATAAAAGTGACCCCTTCGGAAGCTAGTTTGTCAATATTAGGGGATTTGATGATTTTATTACCATATGCGCCAAGCTCAGGTCTTAGGTCATCAACACAGATCATTAATACATTGAGTGGTTTTTCCGACTGCGTTGAATTCTCAATTTTTTCGCAGGACAACAAGGAAATTTGCATTAAAACAAATCCTATAATTTTTATTTTATCAAATGTCATTTTAATTGTTTTATTTATTATTAATTAGAGATAACAAGGCAATCATATATCCCATAGCATACTCCTTCCCCACACGCAAGGGAGCATCGTAAGATATTTGTGGAGCATGATCCGGAATAAGAACACCTTCAAATTTATTTATTTTTATCTTAAGAATCTTTTTCATATCGATATCTCCCTCATCTATAAAAGTTTCTCTATAGTGACTTTATAGCTGCTCCGAGCGCGTCAAGCCCTATAGACTGGCAAACACCTTGCTTGTTCTGCTCTTTCATTTTTTTTATATCCCACTCATGGACATTATCTGCTAGTCCCCAAAGCTTTCTGAATTGATCAATATAAAGTTTATCATTTTCAATACTGGTAAATTCTGGTTGAAATTGGTTATTTACTGTGTTACGTGTTTGCCAAATAGCATCTACTGTTACCATAATATTTTCATTTAGATCAACTCCTAGAAGAGCTTTCTCTTGGTTGGCACCAAGATATCTCATCATGATACCGCGACCAGCCAGATAATCATTACCATGGTTTGGCCCAAAGCTCGATAAGCAAGGTGCTTCACGAATAATACCATCATTTTCACCGATCAATGCCGTTTTCACACCATTACCAATCAATTTAATCAGAGCACGTATTTTAGTCTCAAAAGAGATGGTATTAAAATCAGGAGCTATAGTGCTTTTAACAAGGTATTCTTTCAATTCATTCCTTACCGTCAACATATCTGTAAGAGCTGCAACAAGCATCCCCTGATCGCCTGTCCAGACCCAACCTTCAGCCCATGGCGGGTGTATTTTCTCTTGGTAATCAGAACCTTCAAAAAAGGCCATTGGTCGCTCTTGTACTAAAGCCCCAGAGGGAGATATTTTTTTTAAATATTCATATTCATCAAGCTCAAACCAATGTTCGAACCATAACCATTGTCGATAAGCCATATCCAGGTATTTGTTATTATCATTGATATCTTCTACCAGGGATAAGCGGTAAATACGAGACGAAAGTAGAAATAGCAAAACGTTGGTAACCGTATTTTTAACTCCTTTGCTGACACCATTGGCGTCTCCGTTTCTGCACCCATGTGGTACGGGAACAGCGGTTGTTGTATAGTCATACGCTGTTTTCTTCTTATATTCCCAACAGAGATCTGTAGAAAGACTCAAGTACTTATCTGCGAGTTCATTTTCATTTATTTTAAGTAAATGCTTTCGTGCATTGAGCGCCATAAGTCCCCACCAACCAAAATCATCGGCCCAAAGATCTCCTGGATCAAAACGATTAAAAAAAACAAGGTTTTCTACCAGCATATCTTTTACTTTCAGCTGTATTTCCTTTACTTCCGGGTCATTGGGCCATCTGGTTTGCACTGCATCAACAAAAGTAAGGCAAGCATCAAAGGTGTTGCCTCTTTTCCAGAAATCATTAAAATTCCAAATTTCTTCAAAACGTTTGAAGGCAGCAAATGACCATAATTTTAACTTTTCTTCTAAATTGTTATTCGCAGAATCGCGACATGAGAACAACATGCTTGTGCCAGTCATAAGTGTGGCAGAACTTCCTGCTAATTGAATAAATTTTCGTCTTTTCATAATTTATAACGGTTTATTAAAGGTTAATTGATTCTAATTTTGTTCTTTTCTCAATCAATATTGACCTCATCTTTTTTACAATTTCAGAATACCCAGTATCATCGATTAAATTAACAAGCTCTTTCGGATCTTTTTGAAGATCGTATAATTCCCATTTTGGCTCATTTTCGGTTTCGAAAAAATAGATCAGTTTATAATCTTTAGTACGGATACCGTAGTGCGATGGTACTTCAAACTGCCCGAAATAATGATAGAAATGAGCAGATCGCCAATCCTTCGGTGTTTCACCTGAAAGTAAGGGTTTTATTGACTGCCCCTGAAACTGTTCCGGTTTTTCTATTCCTGCATAATCAAGGAATGTAGTTGCAAAATCAAGCACTGAAACAAAATCATCAGATACTGTTGCAGGTTTTACTTTTTCAGGATAGCGAATAATTAAAGGCACTTTCAATGATTCTTCGTACATCCACATTTTATTGAACATCCCGTGGTCACCCAAAAACCATCCATTGTCAGAGGTATAGACGATTATTGTATTCTTCTTCAGGTCTGAATTATCTACAAAATTCATCAGCCTGCCAATATTATCATCTAAAGCTGCAACTAGCCTGTGGTACCCTTTCATGACAATTTGGAATGAACCTTTTTTGTACTCTATAGTTCCCTTTTCCATATCTTGTGGCAAGATATCTTTTAAAAAAGGCATACCGATATAGTCAAATTTTGAATATTCACATTTATTATTTGCCAAAATGGGATTTTTACCTTCGAAAGTATCATTAAAATTATCAGGTTCTGCTATTATTTTACCTTCCAGAAGCTCTTTATATTGTTCAGGGTAATGATAAGGTTCATGTGGTGCTTTGTGATGAACAAGCAGACAGAAAGGTTTTTCCTTATCCCTTTTTTTCAACCAATCAATTGCCTTGTCCGTAATCACTTCCGTAAGATAACCCGGCTGGACAATCCCGCCTTTGTCCCGGTCTTGCCACTCCTGACCAGTTTCTTTCATACGGCAATCAAAAAAATCGCCTTGAAAAGGTATTACATTATAATAATCGAATCCGGCAGGTTGTGTTACCAGGTGCCATTTACCAATTACTGCGGTTTGATAGCCTGCCTGTTGCAAGAGTTTCGGAAAAGTTAACTGATTCCTGTCAAAACTGTTGCCATTGCGCATGTACCCATTATGAACACTGTATCTTCCGGAAAGTATGGCTGCCCTGCTTGGTCCGCATAGCGAAACAACATTGAAACAGTTATTAAATCGCATACCTTGCTCAGCCAAATTATCGATATTGGGTGTCTCCAACAAAGAATTACCATAGGCGCTTATAGCTCCTGTTGAGTGGTCATCACTCATAATAAATATGATATTCGGAGGTTGATTTTCACCACTACATGAAAGAAGAGATATGTAAATCGCCAGGAAGATTAAACTTTTTAGTTTCATTTTTAGTTTCATTTATATTCTATTTTTAAATAGCTTAAATACTTATTCCCATCCAGCCTGAAACGGTTTATCAGGACTTAAAAATTTAGCCCCTTTTAGCTGAATCAATAAAGAATCAGTTAAAGCCTTATTTTCTGATGCGATATTAAAGTTTTCTTCATGATCATTACGGTGGTCATACAACTCGATTGCAACTGTGCTATCTTTCTCAGTAGCCCATCTAACAATTCTATATTGTTCTGTTTTTATAGTAGTTCCTAAAGCATTGTTTCTATAGTAAAAACTTCTGGCATAGGGTTTCCCTTTACTTTTGGGGTTACGAAGTAATGGGGCAATACTCTCGCCATCCAAATCATCGGATACTTCTATTCCACATAAGGCTGCCAAGGTTGGGTATATATCTACTGTTTCGACCAATCCATTGACAACTGACCCTTCATTGGTAACACCTGGAACCCTCATGATAAGCGGACTATTAGTGGCAATACTAAAATTGGTCATTTTTCCAAATATTCCATGTTCGCCCAGATGCCATCCATGATCAGACCAAAGAATAATGATGGTATTTTTATCAAGGGCTTGTTTTTTTAATTCGTCGAGAACTAATCCTATCTGAGCATCAATATAGCTCACACTGGCATAATAACCATGTTTGACAATTTTGGCACTTTCCTCGCTGACAATACCAGCTCCATCGGGCCAAGGGTAGTGGGTTGTTAATTCGGGACTTTTATTTAAACTGTATTTATTGTTTAGATTTTTCGGGGCATAATTATTATCTGCCATTGGAATTTGGTCTGGGTCATACAAATCCCAATATTTTTTTGGTGCATTAAAGGGTAAATGAGGTTTGTAAAATCCTACTGTCAGGAAAAACGGATTCTTCTCTTGCTTTAATTTTCTAATTTGTTTGATGGCTTCCTGAGCATTTAAACCATCGGGATAACCTGTATCATCAACTTCACCAGCCTCATATGGCAGTCGAGGTGTTTCAACGCCTATATGCATGGCTGTATTATGAGCATCTCCATTGGCATAGGCGAAAAAAGCTCGCCAGGGAGTTTTCCATTTTCCAACAGCTGTATAGGTGGAATCCCAACTAAAAGGAATTTGAGCAATTTGTTGATTTTCGTCAATCACTCCTCCTGGTTGATGCGTGATCTTTCCAATTCCTATAGTTTTATAGCCATTTTTTTTAAAAAGATGGGGTAGTGCAATTGCCTGTTCTGGTTCAATACCACTTTTCCTTAAATCCCCCCAGAGATCCCAACTCTGCTGAAGCTTTCCAGTCATTAAAGTTGTTCTGGAAGGTCCACAGATAGCTGACTGGACGTAATGATTTGTAAATAAAGCACCCTCGGAAGCGAGCTTATCGATATTTGGCGATTTAATGATTTTATTTCCATAAGAACCAAGTTCTGGTCTTAGGTCATCCACACAAATCATTAATACGTTATAAGGCTGGTCTTTCGCCTTGTTCTTAGTTTGTTTACATGATACTAAAGACAGTACCAATAGAACAAATCCGATAATTGTAATTGCTGTTAATTTCATATTAAATATTTTATTCATCCTTTATCTGGGATAACAGAGCTTTCATATATCCCATAGCATAAGCCATACCAGTATGCCATGGAGCGTCACTTGTCATTTGAGGAGTATGATCAGGTATAAGAACTCCTTCAAATTTATTCTTCTTCAATATCCCAAGAATCTTTCTCATATCTATGTCACCTTCATCAATAAAAGTTTCTTTGTAGTGAGGAACTTTTCCTTTAACATTTCTAAAGTGAATATAAGCTACTCTGTTTTGTTTAGTATACTGGTCAGTGGCCTCATAAATATCACCTTCAGTCATTTCTGCCAGGGTTCCTAAACAGAACTCCAACTGGTTGGATAGACTTGGATTAGAATTGATCAATTCCTGATACATAGAAGGTTGATATACCAAACGAGGTTGTTTTCTTACAAACTTTAATGGAGGGTCATCCGGATGGGCAGCCATTATAACACCGGCCTCTTCCGCTACCGGAAGAATTTCATTAAGAAATTCTCTTAATCTACGCCATAATTCTTTATGCGTGATCTTGGGTTGAAAACCTTTTTCTGCATCTTGGTCATAGATCATATTCCAGATCATTCCTTTGGGAATTGGCTGCTCCAACATATCGTTGGATCCATTTAAACCTACAGAAGTAGCACTTCCTCTTGCCGAATCTTCAATAATACGCCCGGAAACACCTGCTAGGCTAAAGTTATAACCAAAAACTGGAATACCAGCTTTCCCTACATTTCGAATAATTGTTTTAACATTTCCAATATGCAATGCCCTTTTTGGACCATCAAGCAAAATATCATACCAATGTGCAGGGTCGAAGTTTTCAATTCCTTCCAGAACCAGATCATGCTTGGCAAGATCTTCTTTTATCTTGGTCAGCTCTTCTACGGTCCACAACTTATCCGGATTACCGGCCAGCCCCCATCCTCCGGTGTCGCCAACAGGTTGATTGTTTAAAGAAGTTTGATTACCCTTGTTAAAATAGTCGACCATATGAATAATAATATGGGTTGCACCACACTGTTTGGCAAATTTATAATGCTCTTCGTTCAGCATGTGTTTATAAAGTCCGAATCCTAATTTCATATTTTAATATTTTCTAATTTTTTAGTTAGTCGAACCTGCCTGCGGCAGGCAGGCTAATCGCGCTCCCGAAACCTCGGGATCAGCGGGATACTGGTTTAATACCTCGACCCTTGGGTCGATTCCTATTAGTGGGCTCAGTCCCGATAACTATACGGGATGCCCTGAGGTTAATACCTTTATTTATAATTAATCCCATTTGCGATACAATAAAGTGCCCCAAAATATTTGAATCCTTAACTGAACAACTAGAATATTGATGTACTATTAACTGTGTCATATCAGCATCGTTACTACAAATATTTAGATGGAAATTTCCAAGGTGCCCGATATTCAGGTATCGCCAGTTTTGCGGCTTCTTTATCACCAATAATTTGCTCTGTTTCCGGATCAAACTTTATTGACCTTCCAAGTTTCATTGACAAAACACTAAGTTGTATTGGGATATCAACTTTAATGTGATATCCAGGATTGCAAGAGGGTTGTTTGCGCGACTTAATAGAATCTATCCACTCAAGCTCATGTCCGGGGGAGGTTGGAATTGACTTAGCCGGAGTTTCCATATCTTTCATTCTGTCACCTTCAGGTAATACCTGATGAGTAGAATAATCCGTAAGCAAGGTTCCATTTTCACCATGAAAGTAAATCCCCAATCTACGTTTTGTCTCCTGAGAACGCGCGAAATCAAAGCCATAACTATTTGTTAATGAACTCATCCATGTCATTGTTAGCTTTGGATAACGCCAGATAACCTCATGATTGTCATAAGCATCACCATCATCATCAATGATGTATCTTCCCCCCATTGCGCTAATCTCAGTTGGATAATCCAGCTCTAGTGCCCAGATAGGCAAATCTGTAATGTGTGGTGCCATGCCTGGTGTCCAGCCACCACTGAAATCCATCCAGGAACCATGGTAAAATGCATCCTTCACCAAGTTTGGATTAAAGGGCTGCATCCGGCCAGGTCCTACCCACATATCCCAATCCAATCCTTTGGGTATATTATTAGTATTAAACCCCAGACCTATACCAATTGGAGCTTCATTCATAACATTAAATGTTCGTACGGTTGCAATATCACCTAAATTCCCTGAACGAACCAATTCAACCATGCGTCGATAGTGCTCACTTGAATGAATCTGTGTTCCTATCTGGCACATGACACCATATTTATCGACTGCATTTCTTACTGCCAGACTTTCGCCCATGTGCATAGTCATTGGCTTTTGCAGATAAATATCCAGTCCTGCTTCGGCAGCTTCAATGGCCTGTATCGCATGCCAATGCGCAGGGGTAGCAATAATTACAGCATCAAGATCTTTGTGTTGAAGTAATTCCCTGTAATCGGTATACCCAGTACAAGTATCTTTATGAAGCGCCACAACAGGATCCAATCTTTCTTTCCATACATCACATGCTGCTGTTACAACAATGTCAGGATGATTTGCGCTTGCGGCCAGATTAGCTTTACCTAATCCACCACAGCCAATTATGCCCAGGTTGATCGTATCACTTGGTGCAGTGATGTTTTTACCACTAACAAAGGTAGATTTCATAATAAGTGGAGCGGCAAAGGCAGCTACAGAAGTTGTTTTTACAAATTTTCTTCGGGTATATGGGGAAGTTTTTTTCATAATTATTGAATAGGTTTATTTGATAAAGTTAATTAAAAGTATAAAAATCCCTATTTTTTTGACAGGTTCAGTTTTCATATGTATCAAAATCAGTTACCCGTACTGAAGGGTAATTAAATGCATCCCAATTCTTCTCAGAAATATAGGTATCAGGTTTACCTCCGGCATGAATTATCAAGCGATAACGTAATATCAATGGATTTTTTGTGCTAATAGGATATCTTGTGCCTGATGTTGGAAATGTCGGCTGTACCCAGGCCAGGTTTGGATATTGAACCCACTCACCAGGATATTCAGGATTATCCTTATGCTGCAAGACCATGAGTCCTGAAGTAGATTTATTTCCTGCAAAGATTCCATTAAAATCAGACCATGCACGTATTGGCTTTGAACCAGCCTCATCCGTAAAGAATGATATTTCCTGCAATTCAGGACTCATCATCCTCAAATTCAAACCTCCATAGCTATCAGTTTGTCGTGTTGCAATAGTGATGCTATCTTTTAAAGCAAGCAGTTCTATGGAGAGGTCAATAATTCTGCTTGTTGATGATGCATGATAAACCCTTATTACAACATTCTCGCGTACAATTGGTTCTGTATCTTCCCACATCCATAAGTTCTCAGCTGAGATCTGTCCAAACACGGGACCACTTATAGTTTCAATTTTCCCGGTTGGCCGTGCAAAAATACCTTGCAAAGCATATATATCCCTGCGTTCAGATCCATATTCCACCTCAGGCCATGCCCAAAAAATCGCCCGGTGGTGGGGATGTCCCCCTTCAGGCCAATCCCTTGTCAGCATTTCACCTTCCAGTCCATATAAAGGATGAATATAATTGCTACGGGGTACTGCATAAATACTACTTGTTACAAAAGTATCCTTCTTTGTTCTTTTGTGTATCTCCGCTTTTTCATTGACATGGCGAATCACGTCCTTTTCATAAACAGTCTGATAATTATACTGTAAGACATTCTTCCCTGCTTCTTCAATAATCACCTGCCCGGTCTTTGGGTCAGGAGTGGCACTCAACATGGAATTAAAGGGAGTTTCACTTTCAGCCAGTTCAAATTCCTGAAGACCGGATCCTCCTTCCGGCATCATCATTATAAAACGAGATGTTTCCTTACCTATGCTTTCTAACTGCAATGGTATCAGCTTATTATAATCAGAAACAATTAAAAGGCCAAGGCGACCTTCCTGAGCGGCAAAAAGCTGATTTTTATTCAGTTTTATTTCAATGGTAACTGGAGCTTTAGTTATTCCCAGAGCTCCACCGATGTCATTAATCACTACTGAATTGTGACAGGAAGAAAATGTAAAAATCCCAAAGATTAAAATGTAAATCAGGGTTTTCATAAGAAATGTAGCTAATTTTATCTGTTTTGAACTAAATTAATCCTTAATATTGTTAATCAAAGGTTTTGTTTAATTATTTATTTCTATTTGTAAATTTATAGTGAACTTCATTCAGTATATGTGGGTACAATCCAAATCCCAGTTTCATATGAATCGTTTTAATTTATTCATTACCATGAAAGTTTAAAAAATTTACTTTCTAGTTCTTCAATTTCAATACTTTTCACACTTTTAATTTCTTCACCTAATACATTGGTTTCAAACCATATTGCTTTATTCCCTAAGATTGTTTCGGGTAAAAAGGAAGCTTTTTTATCAGCCACTTCTCTAAACTGAAATAACAGCGAATTTTCATTTTCCATGGGTTTAGTATTGATTAGTAGTACATGTTCGGGTATACCTGAAATCACGGACATTTCACTGGACTTTGAGGCATCTTTTTCCCCTTTTGGAATCACACGAGCCAAAAATGGCACACGACTCCCCCAGCTAAATTTTGTTGCATCCTCATTTTTAGTACTAGCCAAAGAGGTGAAGTTATAGGTCCATGTATACATCCCTCTCTGATCAGCATTAAAATTAGTTGTCCAATAATTATTCATAGGCCAACTATAAATATGATTATATTCAGGAACTGCCTTATATTCAAACCGCCCTGTATTTATATTTCCAAATTGCATGATGGGAGCCTCATGACTAACCAATATCAGCTGATCTTCTTCATTCTTCACTTTAACAAAATTCTGAATGGTATTCCAGTCATTTGCTGATCCGGGAATTTGATCTACTCCGGCTTCCATAGTTCCTCCTGCAATTTCCGCATGAATTTTCCCATTATTTAACTGAAAAGGAAAGGCGATATAAAAACTTTCAGGATTCAAAATTGGTTTCTTTTTCAAGGCATAAGAAAAATCAATTCTTTTGGTTGTATTAAACATTCTTATTTCAAATGTATAGGCGTCATTGCCTTCATAAGCTGTTTCTGTTATTCCTTTGAATTGAAAAGTATTCCAAATTGAGCCTTCTACTATTTTCGATAACCACACGGAGTCTAATGGCTGGCGAGTATAATCAGTCAAAGGTCCAAATCTGCTGCCATTCGGTAACATTTGATTTTGTAATTGTTCTCTTCCTCCTAATTTTTCTAATATGAATTCACCCAGTTGATATTTTGCGTTTTCATCCACCAGTGTTTTCTTTAATTCCTTATCATAGATCTGGGTGATTGTACCCTTATTTTTATCCATCGAAACAGAATACCAGTGGTTGTCAAATGAAATATTGTTTCCATTTTCCGAATATATTAAAGCATGATCATTACTATGTGAACTTCCGCTGATATGTTCATTTTGATGGGTGGTATGCTTATCAAATAATTCCAGGGTAAATTTCTTATAACCAAAAGAAGGAATGTCATCGACCCAGATGCTCCAATAGGAGCCACCATGCCATGGCATCAGAATTTGAGCAGGGTATTGTTTTTTGTTTTGATCGAGTAGCCGCATTTGCATTCCCTTTGGAACTTGCTGATGATCAATAAATAAAGTGATCAGCCCACTGCGCTTCCAATTCAAAGTATTGTACACAATTAATGAAGGCTCTGCGTCTTTACCTATATAATCATTTAATAAGCCCAAAGCTTCTTCACTGATCATTTTCGATCTTCTATATGCTTCCCATGCGTAGGATTCTTTAATTTCCCGTTGTTCCATACTGGATTTACCATAAGGGTCAGAAATACTTTCTGCAGCGCCAAATGTGTGTTCACCGTAAAACAATAAAGCTTTATTGGCTTCAAATATTCTATCTTCGATACCTTTCGGCATTTTGGCTCCTAAAACTTTTGCCATGGCCAACCCACCCTGACTTGCAATCAATTCAACATGTGCATTTCTGCTAGCTGCAACTTCTCTCGCTCCTGTAGCGATTCCATCTGACCACCAATCAGGCCAGTGTGCTTTTATTTCTACGAGATCATTGCCATGTTTTTCTTCAATTTCTTCAAAGAAATCACTAACGATGGCAGTTTCTATTTTAGGCCAGTCATATTTTTTATTCCATTTTCTGATCATATCACTTGCCATAATTGACGGAGGAGAATTATCGGTAAGAAACCCGGAATGCTGAATAGCTACCTTATCGTAAGGATATCCCCGGTCATTTAATTTGATCAGATATCTCAGGAGGGTTTTTTCAAAATTCTCAAAATCTTCTAAATGCACTCCGAAAGCAGTATTTCCAATCATATAATGTTCAGCTCGAAATGCCAACATTTTTTTACCCGATGGTGATACCCACCAAAAGGCCAATGGTGTGTCAAAGGCCACTAATGCTTTGTGTCCATGTGTACCCATATTTAAATATCTAACATCCAAAGTATTAAAGTAATCATTCATACACCAGCCAATGCCGTTGACATCATTTTGCATGGCAGAAGTAACCGGAATTCCCTTTTGAGTGATACTTTTTATGGGAGCTAAAGAGGCCGCCAAAGTTTGTTCATCTGGAAGTTCGGTAAAATTGAAATACATACCTGTAACTTCTATTCTTCCTTCTTCTATTCTTTTCTTTAATCTGTTAATTTGAGATTTTGGCCTGCTATTCAGATATTCGTCCACCGCCCATGAAGCTTCACAGGTCCATCTAAATTTAGATGCTTCAGGATAATGATCTGTAGCATCACAATAGTCCAAAGCATAGTCAATATATCTCAAATGTTCTGCCAAAATTTCCATTTGCGACCGGGTATATCCAATATCTGTATGCGAATGTTGTACGAAATTGATACTCCATTTCCGAACTGGTTTTAAAAGCACTGATGATTCCAAATTGATGATATTATTTACCAACTCAATTTTTATTTCTTTCTCTTTACTTACCTTAGGAACTAATACTTGAACCGATTGAATTCCTGTTTTAAGGTCAATTTCTTTATAAGTTTTTCCGTCAACAATTAGTTTTGCTTTGGAAGCTGGTTTTAGATAATTAATTTCGACCAATATGGTCTGAAATTCCTTTCCATCTTTTGTTAAAATGGAAGGTAGACTTATCGGTTTTAAAGACTCTGACAGGTTTTTTTTAAACAACATAAACCAAGTCATCTCTTTAGAATTAGAACCGGTTATCTCTAATTGCAAGCTTTGACCTTTTCTCAAATCTGCAACCGGTACTTTGTAATATAAGAAACCGTAATTATCATTATTACCATCTGTAAAATACCTTTTAAAACTAAGTTGGGTATTGTTCTTAAGTGTTAAAGTCCAATGATCCAGTTTATTATCAGGTAATAAAATTTCTCCTTGTTTTACATCATCTACAATAAAATGAAACGCTGTTCCCGGGCTACGGGAGTCATATCCGATATAACTAACGAAAGTAACATAGGATGCATCAGCATCGTAATCAACAGGAGCTGTTTTCCAAACCATTACACCATCACCGGTATCCGCTCTGGTAATTAAGGCTTGATCAACACCTTCAACTCCAGAGGTGTAATTAATCTCATTTCCAGCAACTTTTTGTTGATAGCCTGAAATGAATGTTTCCTGTTTTGTTGGTGTCTCTTGAGCTGATACTCCTATGCAAGTTAATAACATAAGAAAGCTACAAATTAAATGTATTTTTTTATTTGATTTCATAATAATTCAATTCAGGTAAAAATTAATATTACACAAAATATATCTATTGAAATAAACCTATTCATTTATATGCTCAGCATATTCTATTTTAATATAAAGGAAACAGGCTGATAGGCCTTGATCATAAATTGAAAGGAGTCATTTGAAATTGGCACTCCTTTCTTGTTAGTAATCTCACCTCTCAAATTACAAGGAAAGACTGTCTTAAAATCATTGCCCTTTGGTAGTGTAACTTTACATTGTCCTTTTTTACCAATTTTTTCCCATAATCTAAGGGTTGTTCCACCACCGTCTCTATTTTCACCAAAAGCCGTTATTAGTATTCCTTTTCTGCTTAAGGTAATGCCCTCTTGAATTGTTGGAATTGATCCTTTAGCACCATCATAAAATACTCCTTTTAATGGCACTCTTGTTTCTTCTGAGGGAGTGATAAAAGATTCCTGTACATCATATTTATTATAGCTCCAGATATAGATCTTTGAAGAGAAAGAACCTTCTATCCATTCCGTAAAATTGGTACCCCATTGGGTATTAAAAAGATTAACAAAAACCTTACCTGATGTCAATTTCTTTGTTTTCGAATACTTATACAGCCCTGGATTATCTATACTGATCCCCGGGGAGCTTGGGGTATTTAATGCAATTCCGCTGCTACTCTTATCGAACATAGCCATAGAAGTATTTAAAAATGAAAGGACTCCAATTACCCCGCCTACCAAATTGAAAATTCCAAAATCAGTAACACCTAAAGCTTCTAAAACAATTCTTGTAGAAAATAAAGCAACAAAAATGGTAATTATCATTTTTCCATACAGAAGAAAGGTAT
>Ga0209013_10000316_pt1 | contig 42301 bp, 41 predicted proteins | sample Cruoilmetagenom2_FD_187291 | JGI IMG/M metagenome (GOLD analysis project Ga0209013, IMG submission 187291) | Oil polluted marine microbial communities from Coal Oil Point, Santa Barbara, California, USA - Sample 2 (SPAdes) (version 2) | ecosystem: Environmental > Aquatic > Marine > Oil seeps ...
ATTAGTAGTATCTATTCTACCTGTGTCTGTTCTTAAAAACTGTATATAACCTCTGCCTTCAAATTCATAGTAGGTTCCAGATGAAGGATGATATAATTCAATTAAACCATCATTGATAACATCTAACTCGAAATATTCGTTGTCAAAGAAGTCATAATCTAGGGTTAAAGTTTTTAAATACATATTATCTGTTACATCTTGCACACCATAAACACCAGTATAATCCCAAAATATATCATCTACGTTAGCAATATCAATATCTTGAGAGCTTCTAAATTCAGAATCATTTCCTCCAGCTAAAAACTGCAAATAGTTTTCGTTGTCAAATTCATTTAAAACTCCAACTTCGCTAGTATAAGTTTTTTTCCAAGCTTCATATTCTTGTAAGAAATAATGAATATTGTCAAAAAATATAAAATTATAATCAAATGTATTGCGTTGATATCCATTTAAAAAATAAGACGTGTCGTTGTTTGGATTGTATAATTCTATGGTGTTGTTATCAATTTGATACACATCAAAAGTTTCAAAACCATCAATATCATGATATATATCTAAAATCATATTACTAGTGGTATAATCTCCAACAGGAACCCCAAATCCGTTACCTTGAGTTCCAAATCCAACTAAATTATTATTTGCATAAAGGGTTCCGTTTCTAAAAGATAAGGTAAAGGCAATTTGTAAAAATGGAGTTTCACCAAAACCAGTTGTTTGATTAATATCCACATACCATAATTCATATGAATTTAATAACTGATTTAAAGAAATTGAAGGGGTATTGTCAAAATCGTCAACAATTACTTCTGTATAACACGAAGTAAATAATATTGCTACTAAAGCAAATCCTGAAAGTAATTTTAAAGTCTTCATATGTGTTTCTTTTTACAGTTATATTATATCGTTTTCAAATTACGTGCCAAAAATGTAATTGTTTGATTTTTAATCTACTTTAAAACGTGATATTTTGTGTATTTTTGAATACAATAATTATTATTTATGTCTTCAGAATTAAAGTATGCTGTATTTGGAAGTGGAAGTTGGGCAACTGCTATTGTAAAAATGTTATGCAAAAATTTAGGCGAAGTTGGTTGGTATATGCGAAGCGTCTACACTAAAGAGCATTTACTAAAAGAACAGCACAATCCTAGTTATTTAAGCTCTGTAGAGTTTAACATAGAGCAGCTTAAATTAAGCAACGATATCAATGAAATGGCAGTTTATGCTGATGTGCTCATTTTTGTAATTCCTTCAGCTTTTATATATACTGAACTAGAGAAACTTAAAATTGATATTACCAGCAAAACGGTAGTTTCTGCAGTAAAAGGTATTATCCCAGAAACAGGACTGCTTGTAGGTGAGCATTTTCATGAAAAATATAAAATCCCTTTTAATAATATTGCTGTTATTGCTGGTCCTTGTCACGCAGAAGAAGTTGCACTAGAGCGATTATCCTATTTAACCATTTCGTGTGCAGATGAAACAAAAGCAGAAGCTATTGCTGGCAAACTTGCTTGTAATTATATTAAAACTAAAACAAGTGATGATATTATAGGTGTAGAATATGCTGTAATGCTGAAAAATATTTATGCTATTGCTGCAGGTGTCGCTCATGGTTTAGGTTATGGTGATAATTTTCAAAGTGTTCTTATGAGTAATGCTATTAGAGAAATGAAACGTTTTATAAAAAAAATGCACAAAATGAAACGTAACATAAACAACTCGGCTTATTTAGGCGATTTGTTAGTAACTGGCTACTCGGTGTTTTCCCGAAATAGAATGTTTGGAAACATGATAGGTAAAGGTTATACTGTTAAATCTGCCCAAATGGAAATGAATATGGTTGCAGAAGGTTATTATGCTACAAAAAGTGCGTTTTTACTGAACGAAAAAAATGTAGAAAAAACACAATTACCTATTATAAATGCAGTTTATGATATTTTATATAATGGAAAAGATGCCAAAAAAGTATTTAAAAGTTTAACAGATAAATTAGATTAAAAGAATACAGTAGCATGATTACAAAGCTAGGAGAAAAATTCACTTATCTATTTTTAAAATACATGCCAGATGCATTTGTTTTTGCCATTCTTTTAACATTTATAACTGCTTTGGGAGCATTTATATGGTTAGACGCATCGCCTTTAAAAATTATAACTTCTTGGTATAATGGCTTTTTTGATTTACTCTCGTTTGGGATGCAAATAGTTTTAATGATCATTACAGGCTTTAGTATAGCCTTATCACCTCTTGTTAAAAAAGGTATAGATTTCCTTACGCATTATATTAACACACCAAGACAAGTATATTTTTTTATCTTTTTAATAGGAGTAATATTAACCATGGTAAGTTTTGGTTGGGTAGTCATTACATGTGTTTTGGCAAGAGAATTAGCCTTACGCATAAAAGGAATTAATTATCCTTTTTTAATTGCTCTAGTTTATTTTTCTTCTGGGTCATGGGTAGCTGGGCTTTCAAGCTCAATTCCACTTTTGCTAAATACAGAAAAAAATTATTTAATTGAAGCCAGAGTCTTATCAGATGTTATTCCAACAACATATACTTTAGGATCAAGTTTAAATATTGCAATGATTTTATTTTTTATTATTATAGGTCCTCTCTTTATCCTTTTACTAATTCCGAAAAAGAAAAATCCAAAAGAATTGAATGATTTATTAAAAGAAAGTAATGAGACCTCGGAGCAACTCATTATTAAAGATGTAGCTACAAGTTTAAATTTGCCCTTTAAAGCTGTATCTGATAAGTTAAATAACAGTGCTATTCTTCAAATTATTATAGTGCTTATGGGATTGGTATATATTGTATATCATTTTAGTTCCAAAGGGTTCGATTTGAATTTTAATATCATGATTTTCATTTTCTTAATTGTTGGTTTATTATTACATAGAACACCAATGCGTTATGTGATTTCAATGAAACGAGCAAGCAGTAATATTTCTGGAATTTTATTTCAATATCCATTTTATGCAGGCATTATGGGCATTATGATTTATACTGGACTAGGTGAAAAATTAGCTCAAATAATGGCTTCTGTGGCAACAATAGATTCCTATCCCTTTTTCGCATATATTACTGGAGGAATTATAAACTTTGCAATACCATCTGCTGGAGGAGAATTTGCAGTTGTAGGACCAAGTATTATCAATGCCGTTAAAGAAATAAGCGCTGGTTTACCAGCTTCAGAAATAACTGCTATGATTTCCAGAGCTTCCTTATCAGTTGCTTACGGAGAAAGTTTAACTAACTTATTACAACCGTTTTACTTATTACTTGTATTCCCTGTTATGGGCGCTGGGATTAAACTACAGGCAAGAGATATTATGGGGTACTTAGTAATTCCTTTTATAGTATATTTTATTATACAAGCGGCTTTAGTTGTTTGGATGCCGCTTTAAATTATAAAGCAGATTTAAACTGTTCTAAAAATCGTACATCATTTTCGCTTAATAAACGAATATCACTAATTTGGTGTAATAACAACGCTATACGATCTATTCCCATTCCGAAAGCAAAGCCAGAATATGCTTTTGAATCGATACCACAATTTTCTAAAACATTAGGGTCTACCATACCACAACCCATTATTTCTAACCAACCAGTGCCTTTAGTCATTTTATAGTCGGTTTCGGTTTCAAGCCCCCAATATACATCTACCTCAGCGCTTGGCTCTGTAAATGGAAAATATGAGGGTCGTAACCGTATTTTAGATTTTCCGAAAAGTTCAGTAGTAAAATATTGTAAGGTTTGTTTAAGGTCGGCAAAACTTACATTTTTATCTATATACAGGCCTTCCACTTGATGGAAAAAACAATGCGAACGCGCCGAAATTGCTTCGTTACGATATACTCTTCCGGGAGAAATAGTACGAATAGGCGGTTTGTTGTTTTCCATATAACGCACTTGTACTGAGCTTGTATGTGTTCTTAATAATATATCAGGATTAGTTTGAATAAAAAAAGTATCCTGCATATCTCTTGCGGGATGATATTCTGGTAAATTTAATGCTGTAAAATTATGCCAATCGTCTTCAATTTCCGGACCTTCACTCACATTAAATCCAATACGTGAAAAAATATCTATAATCTGATTTTTAACTATAGATATTGGATGACGAGCACCAATTTCTATAGGCTCTCCAGGTCGTGATAAATCTCCAAAAATTCCTTTTTCTTGAGCAGTAGTTTCTAGCTCAGTTTTTAAAGTATTTACTTTTTCTTGAGCAGTGGTTTTAAGTGTGTTTATAGCTTGTCCAAATTCTTTTTTCTGGTCATTTGGCACATTTTTAAATTCGGTAAAAAAATCGTTTAATAACCCTTTCTTTCCTAAATATTTTATACGAAATGCCTCAATCTCTTCTTTAGATTGGGTAGTAAATGCTTCAGCTTCGGCAATAAGGGTTTTTATCTTATCTATCATAATATCACTTCAAAATGATTGCAAATTTAACAAATCTTATTCTATAAATTTACTTTCAAGAAAATAGTTTACAATGGCTTCTTTCATTAATACACTTTGCTCGCCTGCTTTTAAATGTGGTAATTCTTCCTTTGTTTTATAATGAGGCCAGCCTTGTTCGTCAAAATAATCGAATTCATAATAACCATAAGGTTCTAAAAGCCTACAAATTGCGATATGAATTAGGCTTATTTTATCGTCTTTTTTAAATTCTCGGTGTAATTGTCCGAGTTCTTGGACACCAATTAAGTATATAATTGAGTCTAAGTCTAAATTATCTCCATCGGCAAATTGAGTAGATAATTTTTCTACAACTACACTCCATCGCTGTTTTAACTGTTCGTCTCTAGACATACTTTTTTAGCTGTAAACACGTTAGGTAATCTAAGTGGCAAAGTTAATTTATATTTGCAAAAATACTTATAAACATGAATGTTTTAGATATTGCTTTAGGTGCATTAATTTTATTTGGTCTTGTTAGAGGTTTAATTAAAGGGCTTTTTGTAGAAGTCGCCTCCATTCTTGCACTTATTGTTGGAATTTATGGAGCTATACACTTTAGCAATTTTGTAGCTGAATTTTTAGAAAGTCGTGTTAATTGGAACGAACAGTACATAAACATTACTGCATTTGCTATAACATTTGCAATTATTGTAATTGCAATTGCAATGGCCGGAAAAGCATTAACTAAACTTGCTGATTTTGCCGCTCTAGGCATTTTAAATAAACTGCTAGGTGGTGTTTTTGGCGCTTTAAAAATTGGATTAGTATTAAGTATTATATTAATTGTTTTTAATAAAATGAATAGTACCATCCCATTAGTTGAAAAACATGAAATAGAAGATTCTATTCTTTATAAACCTGTGAAATCGTTAGCTCCAATAATTTTTCCTAATTTTTTAACTATAGAAAAAAATACTGAAGAAGATTCATCTGAAGGTGAGACATAAAAAACTGCCTGAAAAACACTTTGGCTTCAAGGCAGTCTTTTATAACTAACACTTTGTTATAATAATTCTACCTTTCCGGTAGACAATTTATAAACAGCTCCTACAATATTGATTTCGCCATTTTCTTCCATTTTCTTAAGAATTGTACTCTTCTCACGAATTCTATCTATTGTGAGTTTAACATTATTCACAACTGTTTTAGCAACAAATTCAGGATTTGAAGAATTTGTTTCACCTTTAACTTCATTAGCCGATTGTCTTACAGCAGCCATAATATTATCTAGCATAGCTGTGATATTTCCCAATTCTACACCGTCACAAGCCGCTTTTACAGCGCCACAGCTTTCATGCCCAAGTACTAAAACCAGCTTACTCCCTGCTACTTTACATGAATATTCCAGACTCCCAATAATATCGACATTTTCAAAATTCCCCGCGACACGTGCCACGAAAATATCACCAATAGCTTGGTCTAAAACCGTTTCTACTGGCACTCGCGAATCTATACATGATAACACCACTGCTTTTGGGTATTGCCCACCAACTGTTTGTTCTACTAAAGCATTATTATCTACTGCTTGTGCATTATTATTTATAAATCTGCTATTCCCATCTAATAAATCTTGTAGAACGGATTTGGGAGTTAATGTATCCTGAACTGATTTTGTAATTGCTATATTCTTCATCTTATAAATTTTGTCTAATTAATGTTTTTTACGTTTTCTTTAATCCATTTTGTACAGTCCTCAAAAGTATCAAAAATGTGTTCTTCTGAAATAAAATCTGGTATTATATCAATACGTTCCATCATATATCGTGGTTGTTTTAATAAATCAACAAAAAGGATATCAATGCCTTTCTTTTGTAAATCTTGTAGCATATCTTCCATGGCATACAATCCAGATTGGTCCATATATTGCATTCTGTCTAATCGCATAATGACATAATGAGCAGTGTCTGGAATTTGAAGTGTAAGCTGCTGAAAATTGCTTGTTGATCCAAAAAATAAGGGTCCTTTAATGTGTTTAATAAAGACTTCTTCTTTTAAATTTTTTGGGAAGTTAATTTCGTCTTCCCATGCTTCTTCTTTTAATGGTTTAACATCACTGCGTTCGCCAGTTAAATCGCCTATCTTTTTCATAAACATAAGCGAAGCAATAACCAAACCAATTCCTACTGCATATACTAAATTCCAAAAAGTTGATAGTACAAGTACTACAAGCATAATAATAACCTCTGAACTTAGTTTAAAAGGTCCCCATTTAACATCTCTAGGTAAATTAGGGATGGCTTTTAAACCTTTATAGTCCATAACCCCAATACCTACAGTAATTAAAATACCTGCTAATACAGCGGCAGGTATTTTAGACGCCAATGGAGCCATTGCTAACAGTATAATAAATAGCATAACGCCTGCAATCATTCCGGACAAACGTGTTCTACCTCCAGAGTTAATGTTTACAACTGTACGAATAGTTGCACCTGCGCCAGGAATACCTCCAAAAACTGCGGCTATACTATTACCAATACCTTGACCAACTAATTCTTTGTTGGGTTTGTGTTTGGTTTTTGTCATATTATCTGCTACAATACTTGTTAAAAGTGAATCGATTGCTCCTAACAACGCTAATGTTAATGCTGTAAAAATATACGGCGAAATACTACTAACGCTGAAGCTAGTAAAAATTTCTAAATTTGGAATTGGCAAACCGCTAGGAATTTCCTCAATTGGCCTGTAATTTAATCCAAATCCTATGGCAATTCCTGAAACTACCACTAAAGCAACCAACGTACTTGGGACGACTTTAGTAATCCGTTTAAACCCATAAATAATAAAAATAGTACTGAGTGCCAATATGAGCTCTAGCCAACTGATGCTTTTAAGTGCTCTTGGAAATACTTTTATAGCACCTAAAACACCCGAAGCCTCTTTTGATGCCAGTGTTTGTGATTCTTTTAAAATATCTGCAGGCTTAATTAAATTGGCTCTATCAATGGTTTCTTTAAAATTCTCAAGTACCAAAACACCTTCTCCAGCTTCTTCTTTTAAAATATTTTCTAGAATAAGCTCTTCGGCTTGTGGTTTAAATTGGTTCACAAACTCGACATCTTCTTTTGGGTAATATCCTAAAGAAGGTAATATTTGAGTAATTAAAATAATAACACCAATAGCAGTCATAAAACCAGAAACCACAGGATAGGGAATAAACCTAATATATTGCCCTATACCAATCATCCCTAAACCAATTTGCATAAGTCCCGCCAAAAGGAAAACCGCTAAGATAATTGGTAATGCTTTTTCTACGCTGCCATCATTGGCTACAATAATTGCAGCAATAACAACCATGCTCACTGCAGTCATTGGTGCAGTTGGACCAGAGATTTGCGTATTTGTACCACCAAAAAGTGCTGCAAAAAAGCTAATAAAAATGGCTCCGTAAAGGCCAGCACTCGGTCCTAAACCAGACGACACGCCAAATGCTAATGCCAATGGCAAAGCAACAATACCAGCGGTAATACCACCAAAAGCATCACCGCGCAAATTTGAAAATAAGTTTTTCATGTTTTTTAAATTTTAGTTAGTGTAATTAAGTGCATTATATTTAAAATGTTACAAATGTTATAATGTTAATCTGGTCTCTGCCAGAGGTTTCAAAAAACTGATTCATATAACCAGCTTCTACTTTAATATTTTTATTGATTTTAATCCCTAAGCCTCCATAAACACGATTTCTATCGAAAATTGCATTTTCTGTATTTAAGAAGATTTCGTTATAAGCAGATAAGTAATATTTATTAAATTCCTTATTGCTTAAAGGTACGTTTAGACTTAAAAAATATCGAAATCGCATTTTAAAATCGTTTTCAATAAAGCGCTGTTCAAAACGATAGCGATGGCTTAAATTTACAATTCCTATGCTATGTTTAGAGGTAAACTGTTGAAAAATTCTATGTTCGTTAACAGATATTTTATCATCTGTATTGCCTATATAATTTTCTGATAAAATATAACCATAACCTAACAATAAATTATTGTTGTTTTCAGTAAAATTATATCCCAATCCTGTTCTTAATAATAATTGCTCTAGGTCTCCAATAGCATTGTAATTTCTATATTGAACTTCGTTATGGATGTTCCATTTTTGATCAATTTTTTTGTTGCCAATATAAATTAACCAATTACCAAAATTACTATCCTGACTAATTACAAAAATAGGTAGCATCAACATAATTATTAATGCTACCGTTTTTATTGTTCTCTTCTTTATCATTTTAAACTAGACTTTACTTAATCGTAAAAAGTTACCGCTCCCGAATTAATATCATACATAGCGCCAACAATCATGATTCCGCCTTTGTTTTGCATATCAGCAAGAATATCACTCTCTTTTAAAATTCTATCGATAGTAAGGTTCACATTTTTTTCTGATACTTTATCTACAAATTTTAAATTTGAAGAATTTCTTAAGCTTGCATCTTCTGGCTGTAATACTGCATTAACCGCTGGTTTAATTTTCTCCAGCATCGTAGTTAAATTGCCCATTTTAGCATCGTCGCAAGCGCCTTTTACTGCTCCGCAACTGGTGTGCCCTAAAACAACTATTAACTTTGTTCCTGCGAGTTTGCAGGCAAATTCCATGCTTCCTAAAATATCTTCGTTTACAAAATTTCCTGCAATACGAACACTAAATATATCACCTAATCCTTGATCAAAAACTAATTCGGAAGAAACTCTTGAGTCGATACAGCTTAAAATGGTAGCAAAAGGGAACTGCCCATCGCTAGTATCGTTAACCTGCTCTAACAAGTTTCTATTTGCTTTTAAATTATTCTGAAATCTTAAGTTCCCTTGTTTTAAATACTGTAATGATTTTTCGGGAGTCATTGTTGCCTGTGTTTCTATTGTGTGTGCTTTCATGTTTATTTAATTTTTTTAATTTAATTTGCTTTTGGTCTTAATTTGAAAAATTCGATATAGCTAGGTGGATTTTCTACAACTCCGCGTTCGGAAACAAGCATAATGTTTATACAACGCATTTGTGCTTTATAAGAAAAGTCTTCAAGAATTTCGACTATATCATTATCTAAATATCTTGTTTTTCTTACATCTAACTCTAAAAGTGAGCCTTCTGGTAAATTGTCTAATTCTTTTAAAATAGCGCCTTTATTAAAAAATGTTACTTCTTCGGCTAAAGTCATTTTAATTTTTCCATCAGCAATGTCTTCTCCTTCTTTATGTAAAAAATGAGAATTTTGATAACTTTTTGCTAAAATGACAACGATTCCTACTACTAGACCAAGACTAATTCCTGTTAATAAATCGGTAAATACAATACCAAAAACAGTAACTGTAAAAGGTGCAAATTGTTTTTTACCAAGACGATACATTTTTAGAAACAATGAAGGCTTAGCCAATTTATAACCAACAATAATTAAGATTGTTGCTAATACTGAAAGAGGAATAAGGTTTAATATTTTTGGCATTAAGATTACCGATAATAAAAGCAGTAAACCATGAATAATTGTTGACAGCTTCGATTTACCTCCAGACTGTATATTTGCCGAGCTTCTAACAATTACTTGAGTAATAGGCAAGCCTCCTATCAATCCTGAAATAATATTTCCTGTTCCTTGAGCAAATAGTTCTTTATTGGTTGGTGTTACTCTCTTCTCTGGGTCTAACTTATCTGTTGCTTCTACACATAATAAAGTTTCCAAACTTGCTACAATAGCAATAGTAAAAGCCACGACCCAGATTTCATAGTTTGTTATTGCTGCAAAATTTGGTAATGAAAACTGACCAAAAAACGTTGAAACATCTTCAGGCACAGGAACTTTAACTAATTGTGATGATTTTAAAGCAATTTTAGAGTCTGAGCCCATTGTTGCTAATTGATATATTACTCCAAACACCACCACCACAAGAGGTCCTTGTATTAATTTGAATATTTTAGATTGTTTTGCTAAATACAAATCCCAAAATAATAATATTGCTAATGAGGTAAATGATACAATTACAGCTCCAGGCGAGATGTAATTAAGCATATTAATTAATTCCGAAAAGGTGTTTCCCCCATCAACTTGGAAAAATGCAAAATTCCCTTCTGGATTAGCGTTATAGCCAAAAATGTGTGGAATTTGTTTTAATATAATAATTAATCCAATTCCTGTAAGCATTCCTTTAATTACAGAAGAAGGGAAAAAATATCCAATAACTCCAGCTTTTAAAACCCCTAAAACAATTTGTATAACTCCTCCTAAAACAACTGCAAGTAAAAAGTTTTCAAAACTGCCCAAAGTCGCTATCGCACTTAAAACAATTACAGCTAATCCTGCTGCTGGGCCACTAACTCCAAGGGGCGAACCGCTTAAAAACCCAACAACTACACCTCCAATAATTCCTGCAATTAAACCAGAAAAAAGTGGAGCTCCACTTGCTAATGCAATACCCAAACATAAAGGCAGTGCTACAAAAAATACAACTATACTCGCGGGTAAGTCGCTTTTAATACTTTTAAACATATTATAATAAATATTAGTCTCTTAATAAATTAAGAGCAATTAGAAATAATTTAATGGGTAAGTTATACCCTAAAAACTAGTATTATAATATGTAATAATCTGGAGGAGGAGAGATGAGGTTTAAATGAGGTTTAGAATATTTTTTGAAGTAGTATTCTAATAAATTTTCATTATTTAAATCTAATAAAGAGCCTTTAGATGAATTTGAGTCTGAAAAAATAATTTCAATGTCTTTAAAAGTTTCACTTCCTTTTTCTTCTTCATTAATGTCACTTACTAAACAAATATCAATGTTTTTATCAACTAAAAAAGCAATAGTTGGCGCAGCCATAAATGCCATAAAAATTAAAGAAAAGAAAAAAGATGTTGTAGTTTTAACCATAAAATCATTCTTAATAATGCGCAAATATAATATTTTAAAAATATAATTAATATTTAAAGTTCTTTAATATCTTCTGAAGGGATCCAACCTGTTTTACCATCTGCTAATTTAATTTTTGTCCAATCTTCATTGTAAATTTCTAACACTTGCACTTTAGTGCCTTCGTGAAGTTTAAAAACGATTTCGCTTCTTAAATTTGGTTCATTTTTTATTTCACTTTCTTGAGCAAAAACTATCGCAGGTTTATCTTTCTGATCATAATCATACTTTTGAAAAGCAAAAACTAGTGTAATTAAAATCAACACTATAGAAAGACTACTAGCTAAAAAAGCAAATCGTTTACTCGTTGATGAATATGAAAAATAATATGCTAAAAATAATACCACAAATACTACTACAAAGAACACCGAAAGCATTGCCCAAGTATCAAAACTATACTTATTGATAACTTGGTTTGTAATCTTAGAAAATCCTATTTCTGGTAAAGCTTCTATTTCGTCAATAGTCATATTTTTAGCAAAAGACATATTGTTAATTATATTTTTATCTTTTGGCGATAATTGTAATGCCTTCTCATAATAATACACACTTGGAGCAATTCTGTTTAGTTTGTAATATGCATTTGCCAAGTTAAAATAAAGTTCGGCTGAGTGAGTTTCGGCATCTAAAATACGTTCATAAGCATTTATTGCATCTTGAAATTTCCCTTCATTATATGAGCTGTTCCCTTGGCTAAACAACGTATTGTTTTGTGCCATTGAAAATGCGCTTATTAATAATATTATAATGTATATTATTTTTCTCATGAGATGCTTCCCTTTGTTCTAAATAACATTATTATCTTATTTGTTTATCTATTGTTGAAATAACCCTTGCTGCTCTATCATAATCTTGCTGCATTTCTACATTAGAAAATGGTGTGTATCTTGCCAACTCACAACTCTTTAATAAATCATTAAATTCAATAATAGTATCTTCATCTATGGATTTTTCTAATAGTAATTCTTGGATTTTCTCTTTACTAAACTCGCTAGTTTCAATATTTAACTTCGCCTTTAAATAATTATGAAGCGCTCTTTCTAAAGCATTATAAAATACCTCTTTATTCCCTAGAGCTTTCTTGGCTTCGCTTAAATATTTTCGAGCTAATTTATTGGCCCTTCTAACTTTCATACCAATAACATCTCTATCGCGTTCACCTTTTTTCTTTCTTATAAAAATAGCAATAGGAATAGCTAAAAAAGGTATTAATAAAACACTCCAAAATAGTTTTGTTTTAAAAAAGTGTTTATGGCTTATCGATACTAAATTTGATTTAGTTTTAAATGATGAAAATTGCTCGTTAGATAAAACAATTTGTTTTTTATTATTAGCAGTTACAGTCGTGCTTTTACTTGGTGAATTACTGTTTGTTGGCCCTTCGGTAACATTAATAATCAATTCTTTTGATGAAATAGTTTTGTATTGCTTCGTTTTTAAATCAAAATATGAAAACAAAATATTTGGTATTGGATATTTACCCTGATATGAAGGAACAATTGTATAAGAATCGGAAATTTTTCCTTGCATACCGTTTAAATTTGTGCTTACTTTTTCGACATGTTCTGGCTCATAAACTTCTAAAGAACTTGGCAAAGTTAATCTAGGTAGCTTGAATAATTTTAGGTTTCCTTTCCCTGAAACTTCTATAATAGCTTGTAAAGCTTCGGTTGCTTTTAATTCGTTTTTTGTTGTTGCAACTTTAAAATTGAAATCTCCTACTGCACCTGTAAAATTATCTGGCTTTCCAGTTTCTGGTAGTGCTTTAACAGTTATTATTCTGTTAGGTGTGGCGACAGTTTTATGCACTGTTTGCATAACTCGACTTCCAAAAAAATCACGCCTATTTGTTGGCACATCTACAGATATATTTAACGATAAAGGCTCTAGCTCAAGTTTTCCTGTTTTTTGAGGATATAGCACCATTTTACGTACAACAACGTAATGATAATCTTCTCCTTTATAGGAGCCATTTTCTAATTTCAATTCCTTGATGGCAATGTTCTGACTCCAAAAATCATTATATCTAGGATTATCTAATTCCCTTAAATTGCTTAGCCTAATATTTGGCGAGGCATATAATTTATAAACAACAGTTATTGCTTCGTTTAAATAAGGGTTGGTTTTAGATATTTCGGTAACTAAATGAATGTTTTCTGATGCTACATAATTTGGATCATTAGGGTTTGTTGGCTTATCTACTGCAGCAGTAACTTCTATTTTAAGAGGGAGGGTTTTATAAGTTTTTTCATCTATTTCTATTGTAGCTTGGGTAATGGTAAACGTTCCTCTTTTTTTTGGAACTAAAAAATAACTATACGTTTTAGAATATGATCTTTCTCCATTAAGCCATGAATTACTAATAGATTGGTTTGGTCCTATAACTGTAAAATTTTCAAAACTTGGAGGATTAAAATTATCTCCATCTTCATTCATGACAAAATCTATACGAAGACGTTCATTAATACCAAGTTTTTTCTTGCTAACTTTAGCTTCAAAAGTAACTTGAGCAGCTGAAATACTTGTACTAAGTATAATGATAAATAATAATATGTTTTTTATTAGCTTCATTCTTAAAATAACGAACAATGATTAAGATTTCCGCAAAAACGGAAATGACAAAATTGCCTGCTTACCAATCCTTTTCTGTTTTTACTTTTGCTCCTTTAACCTTTTTGGCATTTATTTTTTCTTGTACTTTTTTTTCTTGATTGTTCATTGCTTCTAACAGATTCTTAACTTGTTGAGGCGATAACTTTCCAGGTTGCTGTTGCTGCTCTTTCTTCTCATTTTTAGGGTCTCCATCTTTATTGTCGCCCTTCTCATCTTTTGGTTTTCCTTGATCATCATTTTTATCATCCCCATTTTTATTGTCTTCTTTATCATCTCCTTCATTTTTGTCTTGCTTATCGTCACCTTCTTTTTTATCTTCGTTTTCTTTATCCTGGTCTTTTTTATCTTGATTTTCTTTGTTATCATCTCCACCTCCTCCATCGCCTTGCTCCTCTGCGCATTCTTTGGCTAGAACAAAGTTATATCTAGTTTCTTCATCGGTTGGTTCATTTCGCAATGCATTTTTAAAAGCTTCTACAGCTTCCTTACATTGTTTTTGTTGCATTAGCGCATTACCTAAATTATGAAAGGCTCTATGCTTTTCTGGTTTTGTAGTCGCTAAATTTGCTGTTTCTAAATGTCTTTGTATAGCTTCACTATAAAGACCAGATTTATAATAAGCGTTCCCTAAATTGTAAGCTCCAGTAGAGTTACTAGGTTTTTCTGAAATAGCTTTTCTATATTCCTTTTCGGCCGCTACAAAATCTTCATCAACCAAAACATTTCCCTCGTAAACATAATCGTTAGACTTTTGCAATGCTTTATCCTTTTCTTCTTGTGCAAAAGAAAATGTTGAGATTAGGATTACTATGATTACAATTAATTTATTCATTTTAAATTATTCTAAATACCAAGATATAAAACCTTGTGTCTTTGTTCGTTAAAGAATTTATAAAATATTTACTTCTTTTATTCATTTTAACTAATCTTATACGATTTCTGTTTATACAAAAACTAAAGGTTTTCGTTAAATAAATTTAATCGTTTTAACCATTCCGTCTTTCGCTCTAATAAAAATATATCTATAAAAAGAAAGAAAAGACCTAGCCCAAGAAACCACTGAAATTGATCTTTATATTCTGCGAATTGCTTGGCTTCAAATTCCTTTTTATCCATTTTATTTAAAATCTCTCTTATTTCTTCGACAACTTCAGTTGTTCTAACACCATTAATATATTCGCCATTTGCTTCGGCTGCAATATTTTTAAGTGTTTCTTCATTTAGCCGCGTAATAACTGTTTCTCCTTTATTATCTTTTTTATAATTAAGTACAATCCCATTACGCTTTATTGGTATTGGGCCTCCTTTAATATCTCCAACACCTATCGTAAATATTCGAATTCCTTCTTCGCTTGCTTCTTCTGCAATATTGGTTGCGAGATCATTATGATCTTCTCCATCTGATATGATTATTAGCACACGATTTGTTTGTTCTTCATCATCATAATACGTTCTTGCTAATTGTATGGCTTCATCTATTGCTGTTCCTTGTGAAGATAGCATATCTGTATTCATACTTTGCAAAAACATTTTTGCCGAAGCATAATCGGTAGTAATTGGTAATTGTGGGAAGGCTTTTCCTGCATAGGCAATTATCCCAATTCTATCACTTGCCAGATTATTTATGATTTGAGTTACTAATTGTTTAGATTTTTCTAATCTATTTGGTGCAATATCTTCTGCCAACATGCTTTTAGAAACATCGATAGCAAATACAATATCAACTCCTTCTCGTTTTATTGTCTCTAACTTGGTGCCAATTTTAGGGTTAACCAATGCAATTATTAAACAAATTAACGCTAAGCATAAAACAATAAGCTTTAAAACAGCTTTAAATAATGACCTATTTGGGCTTAGCTTTTTTAATAATTTTTTGCTTATAAATTTATTTTGAACATATCTTTTCCATAACTGAAGTAGTAGAAAGAATACTATAATTACTGGAATAACCAATAAAAACCAAAACCATATTTTCTCTTCTAATTGATACATTTAAATAAAACTTCTAAATATTGTAAATCTTAATAATAATTCTAACATTAAAAATATAATTGCAAATAAAACCAATGGGCGGAATTTTTCTTCGTAATTATAAAATTTAAATTCCTCGACATTTGTTTTTTCCAATTTATCTATTTCTTTATAAATCTCTTTTAATTTCTTATTATTTGTGGCTCTAAAATACTGTCCTCCTGTAACCTCTGCTATTTCTTTTAATAGCTCCTCGTCAATCTCTACTTTTACTTTTCTATACTCAAAACTTCCATCTCTATGTAGAGCTACTGGAGATAGAGCCATCCCATTTGTTCCGAGACCAATGGTATAGGTTTTAATTCCGTATTCTACAGCAAGTTCACTTGCAGTATTTGGATCTATAAACCCTGAATTATTTACTCCATCGGTTAATAAAATAATAACTTTGCTTTTTGCTTTGCTATCTTTTATTCTATTTACGGCCGTAGCTAAACCCATTCCTATTGCAGTTCCTCCCGCAATTATCGTATTGTATTTTATATCCTTTAACGATCTTAAAACAATAGATTTATCGCTAGTTATTGGTGTTTTTGTGTAGCTTTCTCCAGCATATTCAACGAGTCCTATTCTGTCGTTCGGTCTTCCTTTAATAAATTCTCCTGCAACATTTTTTAAAGCATCTAAACGATTAGGTTTTAAATCTTTGGCTAACATACTTGCTGAAACATCTATAGCCATAACAATATCAATCCCTCTTGTGGTTTTTGTTTTACTTGAAACATCTACAGTTTGTGGTCTAGCAAGTGCTGTAATAATTAATGCTAAAGCCAATAATCGAAAAGCAAACATTAAATGCTTTAATTTTGGAAGCCAAGAATTACTAGTTTTAAATCCCTTTATACTAGATATTTTAAATGCTGCTGTTTGTTTTTTATATTTTAAAACATACCATAAAATAGCTAGTGGAATACATAAAAGCACCCAAAACATTTGTTTATTAATAAATTCTATGCCTTCAAACATTTATTCTTCTTCTAGTTTAATTAATTCTATCGAATTTAAAATTCGTTCTACTATTTGGTCTGCATACACATCATTATCTTTCCATGTAATCATTAGAGTTTGTAAAATATTTTCTGTGGTAAAACCAAGCAATACATAATTCCCGTTTTCAAACTTTTCGTTAATTGGAAAACTTGCTGTCCCAAACGTTTTTAATCCTGCGGCTCCATTTGGTGTTATAAATTGTTCCTGCTTAACTGTTATGTTTTTTACTCCTCTACTTTCAAATGTTTTTATACTGCCTTCGGCTGCCTCCTTTAAGTCTATTTTGTTTTCACTTTCTTCACCTTCTTTTTGACTTGGTTGTTGTTGCCCTTTATTTACTTTAGTAGTCCCAACTACAATATCTATATTAGAAGTTAAATCTCCTCCATAAGCAAACACAGTCACTTCCATTTGTCCTTTTAATTCTTCTGGTAATTCTGCAGAAATCCGCTTAAGAACTTTTGGTGTTGTTATTGTTATTCCTGGTGCTCCATATTCGCTAGTTATCCAAGGTTTAGTTTCTAATAGCTCTTTACTTTCATGACCAACAATTGTATCCTTTACATAATTAAAACCATATTTAACCACAAAACCTGTAATAGTCGCAAACAAAATTAAAATAGCAGCAATAACAGTAATGATGACTTTTTTGCGCTTCTTTTTACGTTCTTGTTCCTCTTTATATTTTTGATTGAGTAATTTTTCTTCTTCTGTGGGTTCAGGAAGCGCCTCCTTTACGTTATCGATTTCTAAATCTATGGTATTTCTATCTAATTCGGCAAGAGCAATATCTGGTTTAGATTTTGCAAATTTTACTAAGTCTGCACGCTTTAATATAGTTTCTATACTATTTATATCTTCTTTGCTTAAATCAATTTGTTGGCCATCTTTTAAAAGCTGTAGTCTTTTTATCAATTCTTCAGTAGTGCTTTCTAAAGCACGATCATAAACTTTTTCGTCAAGATATTTTCTAATAATGCCTGTTAAATCAGAATAGTATTCTTTTATTTCTTCATTTTGCAAATACTGTGATTGATCCAGTTCTTGTAATGCTAATTTGGCTCTTTCGTAAGGAGGAAGTAGTGCGATTTTTTCTTCTTGTGTTAAGGGTTTTTCTCTCCAAATAAACCAATACAACAAGCCTGCAACTATTGATAATGCTAACAAAGTGTAGAGTAGATACTTCCACCATTTGCTCGGACTTTTATCGACTTCAATAATTGGCTTTATATCAAATAGACCTTGTTTTGTGGTGTCAACTACAATATTATTTACTTCAACTTTTAAAGAATCTGTAAATAGCGTTTGAGCCCCAATTATTATTTTTTGTCTTGGAATAGTATATACTCCTGAATCGAATTGTGTTAAGCCATATTTTTTTATGAGCTGAATTTTTGCGTCTTTCTTTGTTGTATCAATTTTGTAGGATTCAATCATTTCTAATGGAGAAAATGTTTGTCCTTCAGGGAAAACAACTATCTCGGTTGAATCTGATTCAACTTGAATTTTATAAGTAATCTGCTCTCCAATTTTTATAGATGTAGAATCTATTGAAGATGTTACTTGTGAAAAAGAGATGAAAGGCAAAACAAAAATAGCAAAAGAAAAAAGTAGGATTCTAACAAACCTTTTTATTCTTTGTGTGCTTTTATATTTAAAATCGTACATCTTCATTCTTAAATCTAAAATCCGTTTATCCTCTTCGTTTAAAATATCCTAAAAGTTTTTTTACATAGCTATCGTCAACACGACAATCTATCACTCCTGCTCCCGATTTCGCAAAACTATCTTTATAATAATTTACCTTATCTCTATAAAATTTACCATAATTAAGCCTTACTTTTTTTGCTGCTGTGTTTACTAATAACAATTCTCCCGATTCTTCATCTTGCATTTGTACCATCCCTAGATTAGGAATCGATTCTTCATGTTTATCGTAAACTCTTATTCCTGTAACATCATGTTTCCCTGCCACAATTTTTAATGTTTGCTTATAATCTTCTGAAATGAAATCAGACAGCACAAAAACTATCGCTTTCTTCTTCATTACATTCGATAAAAATTTTAGTGCTTCTGCAATATTAGTTTGTTTGCTTTTTGGATGAAACTCAATTAATTCGCGAATAATTCTCAGTACATGAGAACGTCCTTTTTTTGGAGGAATATAGAGTTCAACCTCATCTGAAAACAAGATTAAACCTATTTTGTCATTATTTTGTGTTGCTGAAAAAGCAAGTGTTGCAGCAATTTCAGTAATAATCTCATTTTTAAATTGAGTATCAGTGCCAAACAACTCACTGCCAGAAACATCTACCATTAACATCATGGTAAGCTCTCGTTCTTCTTCAAAAACTTTTATATATGGTTCTTGATAACGAGCCGTAACATTCCAATCGATATTACGTACATCGTCTCCATATTGATACTGTCTCACTTCACTAAAAGTCATACCACGACCTTTGAAAGTCGAATGGTATTCGCCTCCAAATATATGATCAGACAATCGACGTGTCTTAATCTCTATTTTTCGTACTTTTTTTAGTAATTCTTTGGTATCCATTGTTCAGCCTGCAGTAATCAATATTCAGTTAATAGTTGATTCAGAAACTACTATGGTACTTCAATTTCGTTTACAATTTTATTTATAATATCCTCGGAAGTAACGTTTTCAGCTTCGGCTTCATAAGTAATTCCAATTCTATGACGTAGCACATCATGAACTACGGCTCGAACGTCTTCAGGAATTACATATCCTCTTCTCTTTATAAAAGCATAACATTTTGCAGCATTTGCTAAATTGATACTTCCACGAGGTGAAGCACCGAATGAAATTAAAGGTTTTAAATCGGCTAGTTTATATTTTTCTGGATAACGTGTAGCAAAAATAATATCGAGAATATATTTTTCAATTTTCTCATCCATGTAAACTTCTCGAACTGCTTTTTGAGCATTTAAAATTTGTTCAACAGATACTACTGTATTTACCTTTTCGAAGCTTCCTTTTAAATTAGCTCTAACTATTAGTTGCTCTTCATCCATTTTTGGATAATCAATAACTGTTTTTAACATAAAACGATCGACTTGAGCTTCAGGTAAAGGATAAGTTCCTTCCTGTTCAATTGGGTTTTGAGTAGCCATAACCAAGAATGGTTTGTCTAGTATAAAAGTTTCATCACCAATTGTAACTTGTTTCTCTTGCATGGCTTCTAACAATGCTGATTGCACTTTAGCTGGAGCTCTATTAATTTCATCTGCTAAAACAAAATTAGCAAAAATTGGTCCTTTTCTTATTGAGAAGTCATTCTCTTTCATATTATAAATTAAAGTCCCAATCACATCCGCTGGCAATAAATCTGGAGTGAATTGTATTCTGCTAAAACTTCCATCTACAGCCTGTGCTAATGTATTTATAGCAAGCGTTTTTGCAAGGCCTGGCACTCCTTCAAGTAAAATATGCCCTTGCCCAAGTAAACCAATAAGTAATCGCTCTACCATATATTTTTGACCTACGATTACTTTATTTATTTCTAGCATAAGCAAATCGATAAATGCACTTTCTTTTTCTATTTTCTCATTAATGGTTTTAATGTCAACAATACTTGTATCTTCTATCATTTGTTTTTTTTGAAGCGTGAATATAACTTACTTTTTTAACATCACAAAATTGTTAATTTTTTTTATTTAATGCTGTTAATAATTGGTTAAAAAATAAAGGGCAGTATCAATGATACTGCCCTTTAACAAATATTTATAAAAATAAAATATTATGGTACTAGTGTAACGTCGGGTGTTATAGTTGTCGTTGTGTTTGCCAATACTTCAACATTCTCGACATTTATAGAATTTAATGGAGGGTCTGTAACCGTAACAGGTGTTATAGTTACTGTATATATTCCAACAGGAATATTTTCTAAAAGAAAAACTCCATTCTCATCTGTTTCATCTGAAACCTCTTCTCCATTAACCATTACTGTTGCAGTGGCTACTATTCCAGCATTTGTTATTGATCCAGTAATTGAACCAGGAATTAATTCTAAAGTGATTATTCCAATATTTGTAATTTCTCCGTTTACAACAACTACTCCTTGTACTACTTTTTCTAAATAGTCAGACTCTGGATCTGGAGTAATAGTAACGTCATAAGTTCCTGCTGGAACCCCATGCAATACAAAAATACCGCTTTCGTCAACATAAGCAGAAATAGTTTCTCCATCTACCATAACTGAAGCCTCGATTTGTAAATCAGAAGGAGGTACTATTACTTCTTGAAGATTGTCAGGATCTTGAAGATTTACCTCTCCTTGTATTTTACCAGAAGCATATATTGTGCTTGCTCTAATAACTGGTTTAAGAATTTTATTTGGAGAATTTCCTGCAATAACTATAGATTTATCTACATCAAAATCTAATAAGAGGTTATAAGTAAAACCAGCTTCTAATTCATGATTCACTTTAATTTTCAATCCTGATTGCTGCGCGCTAGGTGTCTTTAAGTCAAATGATTCTCCATCGATAACAACCGAGTTTCCTTCTCCTAATACTAGCCGAACTTGACTTAACATTCCTGGAGGTAATTCAAAAGCATCAACTAATAATATACTTTCTCCGCCAGTAAGCTCCAATAAATCTACTGTTTGATTTATTTCTCCTAGACTTTGCCAACCACTATCGTCATCACTATCATCATTAATTTTAATCATAAAATCAAGGATTTCAATAAAAACATTATCGAAATCTCCTGGTTCATCTACAAGTCTTACCGAAATTCTCGACATTGAATCTAGATCAGATTGTGAAGGTGAATCAGTATTATTATTGCACCCAAAAAGGAATATTAATAAAAGAGATGGTAGGATTAATCTAAAGTTTTTTAAAAGTTTCATAAATTATTACAATTTTTCATTTTATAGTCTATATACGTTATTAACTCAAATAAGGACTACTTATTTTATTATTTTAATTCAATAATTCCCGTTTCGGTAACATTTCCAACGGTCACATCAATATTGTTTAATGTGATTTCAGAGTATCCAGATTTGGCATCTGGTATAATTTGAACAGTGTAATTTCCTGCTGGTATCCCTTTTAGCATAAAGTTGCCTTCAGTGTCTGTGAATGTAGAAATTTGCTCTTTTTCATCAATAATTGAAACTTGCGCTTGAGTTTGAATATTAGAGATTCTACCACTAATACTTCCTGATAACACTTCTAAACTAGATCTTAGCTCAGGTTTTAATATAATATAATCAGGAGTGCTTGTCTTTAAAATAGATTGAGACACATCAAAATCTAATAAAAAAGTGTATTCTAAATTTGGTTTCAATAATTGTTCTACTCTAATTTCTAATCCAGTTTGGTGAGCAAATGGTGTAAACAATGGAAGAGTCTTTCCATCTGTAACTATTGAATTATTATCTCCAAGAACTAATCTAATTTCGTAAATCATTCCTGTTTTGATATTTAAATTGTCGACTAAAAGAGCTTCTATCCCTCCTGTTAAATCTAACAAATCGTAAACACCAGCTTTTGCATTTAGGCTTAGCCAACAATTAGGCTCTGTTTTATCATCGATTATCAAAAGAAGAACATCCTCAATATCTACATACACTTTTTCATAATCTCCAGGAGCATCAAAAAGTTTAACCGATATATTTGCTTTATCGATATCCTGAGTCGAATTTTCTACACTACATCGTGTAAAAAACACGCCACAAAAGAGCATCAATATAATTTTTAATAGGTTTAACTTGTTCATAATCAAAGGGGTTTTAATTATTACAAAAACAATAATACGATATTAGAGCAGTTTTAAGTATTTTTATATGTGAATTGCAAATAAACATATACAAACTGCAAATATGCCCTTAAAATATTCAAAAATCGTAGCAGGAGTAATGGCTTGGGGCTGTTGGGGAAAACAGCTCAACACCGAAGAAATGACTCACTTAATCTATAATTGTATAGAAAATAATATTACAACTTTCGATCATGCTGACATTTATGGAGACTATTCGACTGAAGCTGAATTTGGTAATGCATTAGCTAAATGTGATATTAAAAGAAATGATATTCAAATCATTTCGAAATGTGGAATTCAATATCTAGGTGAAAGCAGAACTAATAAAATTAAGCATTATAATTATTCTAAAGATTACATTATTTGGTCAGTAGAGGAATCACTTAAACATCTTAAAACTGATTATTTGGATGCTATTTTATTACATAGGCCAAGTCCTATAATGCATCCTTACGAAGTAATGGAAGCTATAGCCAAGTTGGCCCAAGAAGGGAAGATAAAAGATTTTGGGGTATCTAATTTTACACCTTCTCAAGTCGATTTAATTTCTAGAGAAGTCCCTATTACAATAAATCAAATTGAATTCTCTATCACTAATCATAAAGCTATGTATGATGGTGTTTTAGATCAAATGATCGTTAAAAACATTACACCAATGGCTTGGTCGCCTTTAGGCAATGTATTTAAAAAAACAACCACACAAACCAAACGTATACTGGCACAATTAGAAGCATTGCAAACAAAATATAATGCTACTAAAGATCAACTACTTTTAGCTTGGATATTAAATCATCCTGCTAAAATTCATCCTGTAATTGGAACAACAAATCAAGATAGAATTAAAAATGCAAATAAAGCCTTAGAAATAAATTTAGAAATTGAAGATTGGTTTTTTATTTTATCTGCCAGCCAAGGACATAAAGTGCCTTAATAATTATGATTAACAAACGCCTTTTAATAAAAAATCTTTTAGCTCATAACGATGAAAACAGCTTTTACGATAAAAAGCGAAAAATCGATATCAGTCAAAAAGAAGGCAAAGCAAAATTTTTAAAACATATTTGCGCCCTTTCCAATAGTAATCCTAAAAACAATTCTTATATAGTTATTGGTGTAGAAGACGAAGACAACACAATTATTGGTGTTGACTTTTTTGACGATAGTAAAATTCAAAATCTTATTAACGCTTATTTAGCTAATCCGCCAATAGTACAGTACGAAAATATTCCTTTCCCACATTTGTCCGACGATAAAGTTGTGGGTTTAGTAACCATAAGGGCAATAAATGAAATCACTTCGTTGCGTAAAAATATCTGGAAATATTATGGAGGCTCTGTATTTTTTAGAGATGGAAGTATGAGTATGCCTAAAGTATTTGATATAGAAATAAAGGATGTTAATTCTAAGATTGTTTCTGCTATCGAGAATCATGCGCAGAACAATATTCAACACACGCTCAATGGTGTTTTCGATTTTATGAATAAGCGCAAGGATTATGATCCAAAATACAACGTTTTTAAAGAATACTTTGTAGTGTGTTGGGCAGGACAGAAAAAAAATGTTAAAGATAAGACCTTCTATTCAAGGGTTGATATTGAGCTTATTAATGAACAAGTAAGATTGTTCTATTCTGCTCTAGATGAAGTATCAATAGCCTATGATGATGATAAATTTAAAATAATTGAATATGTAAATCTTGGTCTTCAAAATTCAAATAAATATTATCAATTAGAAGAAACTATAATTAGTTTTGAAGATAATGTAACTTATGCCATTGAAACCAAACTTTTATTTAATCCCCCTCAATATGATAAAAAAGTTTTACATCATATTTATAATTCAAACAATGCCCTTTTAGAAAAACTGAAAAAAGGAATTTCTTTAAGTAAAAATGAAAAGATAGACTTAAGAAATCTTCCTGCTACATATTTAATTTGCTATCTCAACCTATTTCATGATGCTATAGACAAATTGCATGAAGCTAAACCATATTTACAAACTTACAGCAAAGAGCTTTCTGGACTTTATAAAGAATCAATTAGGATTTTGAGGAAAGTAAAATATAGTTAATCTTGATATTTATTTGCAATAACCTACCAATTATATAGAATTACATACCAACTATATATTTCTATATACACAAAAGGATTATATAACTTATTTTTACGTTGCTATTAATCAATGATAAAAAATCTTGCTAATTCTAGTTTGTCTAGGAAAACGCAAGATTTTTTTTGTTTTAATTTATTTGTAGTAAAACTTCAATAGCTACAGGAATTACATGGCATTCATCGGCGCTTACACTAATTACATCGGAAATGTATGTTTGATAATCGTTGGAAGTAATCTCTATAATATAGTTTCCTGCTCGTTCTCCTGCTCCAAAAAAGTTGTCTATGCCCTCCATATTTACAAGTACTTCTTCATAATTTCCATCTCTTGCGGTTACGGTTATGCCTTCAGTAATAATAGCATTAGTGTCAGCATTTTTAACAGTTATGTTTAAACCATAAACAAATTGTTCTGTACAAATAATTTCCCTGTCATCATCTATACAGGTTGTAAGAAAGATTATAAAAATTAATACTATATATTTCATTTCTAATATTTGTAATAAGATGCAAAAACCTTAAAATGGTTGCGTTATACTTTAAATAAAATCTAATTGGTTATAGGACCGATTTAAAACCACTTTATCATCTACCTGTAACCATTTATTTAATACAGTTGCGTAAATGGTTCTAAAATCAATCTCAAATTTTAAATCCCCATTTTCGTCTAAATCTTCAAGACTACCTATATCATTATACAACCCTTGGGTTTTTAAATCCTCTCCTATAATAAATACATTATTAGCTGTGCCATGATCTGTACCATTTGCAGCATTTTGTTTTACGCGTCTTCCAAATTCTGAAAATGTTAAAATAAGGGTGTCCCTAAATGTATTATTCTCTTTTAAATCTTTTACAAAAACCTCAATACTCTCAGCATAATTTTTTAACAATCTTGTTTGAATATTCGACTGATTTGCATGCGTATCAAATCCGTCTAATGAAGTATAATATATGCTTGTTTTTAATCCAGAATTAATGAATTCGGCAATCGTTTTTAACTGTTTTGCGAACGAATTATTAGGATATGCTTGTCGTGAAGAAAATGTTTTAGTTTTTTCATAAATATATTTTGCGGAAGATTCTGCAGCTATCATGGTTTTATAGAGATAGCCCAAATTATGCTCGTTAAGGTGCTCGTTGTTTAATCGCATTACCTTTTTAAAATATGGATCTTGAGAGGTTCTATATAATCGTTTTGCATCTGTCGTTGCAATTCCATTTATATTATTCCCTTTCATTGCTAACGATAAGCTTTCGTCCACTTCTATAGCATTATGTGCCATTTCTCCATAATTATCTAAATAGCGTCCAATCCAACCACTTTGTAGGTATTCGTTAGAATTACTTGCCGTTTGCCAAATATCTGTAGAACGAAAGTGTGAACGATTTGGATTTGGATAACCAACATTATTGATAATTGATAAGTATCCATTATCATAAAGACGTTTCATCGGTTGAAGACTTGCATGCAATCCTATTTCATCATTAAGTTTTAAAAGATTATTCTTTTGAATTGCAATTGTAGGACGATTTTTATAGTACAAATCGTTTCTAAAAGGAACAATTGTATTTAATCCGTCATTTCCTCCCGAAAGCTGCACAATTACCAAGCGTTTAACTCCTAAAGTTTTGGCAGTTACCTCTTCAAAAGCTTTTACAAAACTTGGCACTAAAAATAAACTACTTCCTAATGCTGTATTTTTAACAAAATCTCTTCTTTTCATAATTAACACATTTGATATTCTGGCAAAGACATTAATTGAATACAATATTCGCGCTTAGATGATTTGCTTAAATTTTCTAAAAATAAAATGGTGTCATCATTCAGCTTACATATTAATAAATGGTCTTGTAATTTGTTACAAGGAATTTCTTTGAATTTACTATTAAAAAACTCCCAATTAGGAATAACACTGAAAGGGGTTTTCTTTCTATTGTTTCTTCTAGTTAATTGAACAAAGGCATCATTAAAGCCTCCTTGCTCATTTAAAGAAATATAAGAATCATTCAATAAGACTGAAGGTAGTTTTAATCGTAACAATATAGTATTACTATCAATCCATTGCTTACCGCCTTTCCATCCTGCTACATTTGGTGGCCTCAATAAGATTTGCCCTAAAAGTTTTTGTAAACCAATTACTTCATTAGGCTTTTTAAAAGTCATTTGGACAGTGTTATTTAATCCTACTAAAAAATCTATAGGAGATTTAATTTTTGTGCCAATATGTTTTTTATCATAAAACCAATCTGATGAAAATACAAATCGCATCAATACCTCAATATTATAGTTTGGATAAAACACATAAACCATTTCATCTATATGATTTTTGTTTATTGAATCATTTACAAAATAACGATATACTTTTTCACAAATAAATTGAGCACATTGCTTCAGCTCTAAAATTATATCAATGATATCATCTCCATTAAAACGTCCTGTTTTACCAAAAAATGTTTTATAACCAAAATCATGCTGCAGTTTCCTCAATTTGAATTCTCCTTCAAAATTATGGTTGTACCCTGTAAAAGCTCTCGCATTTTCTTTAATATCTTGTTCTGTATAATTTCCTTTTCCTAAAGTGAAAAGTTCCAAAAGTTCTCGAGCAAAATTTTCGTTTGGACTTTGTTTCCGATTCTGTTTATTGTTGAGATATTTAATCATTGCCGATTCTTTAGAAATAACTTTTACAAAAATTTTAAAATCTCCTAAAGCATATTGACGAAGAGTGTTGTTAAACTGCTGAATATGAAAAATGTTTTTATCCTCACATACAAAATGATTGGCCCAAAACAAGGTCATTCTTTCTCGAAGTGTTTCTTTTGGATTTGCTAATCGCTCTATCCAAGCTACATTTAATTCTTTTATCTTCTTTAAGCTTTTTTCAATAACCTTTTTTCTAATTGTTTCGTTTTTTAGTATTTCTTTAGGAGAAATCTTATCAAGGCCTGAAGTATTAATTTTTAAAGGTGTTACTTGTTTTGAAGCCTTAAACAAATCGTCAATAATCTGTTTTCGGCTTTTATGCTTTAATAACGCTAATTGCTTTGGATTAACTCCAAAGCCTGCTCGCCAATATAAATGCTGTATTTGTTTAAAGGTCATGCCCTTTTGACTACAAAGTATCTAATTCGTTTAATCTATAAACTCAAAAACCACTCCAATATTGGAGTGGTTTTAATAATCTATAAATATCTTTTTATTACAAATCGAACTTTATGCCTTGAGCTAAAGGCAACTCTGTTGTATAGTTTATTGTATTTGTTTGGCGTCTCATATATACTTTCCATGCGTCACTTCCAGATTCGCGTCCTCCTCCAGTTTCTTTTTCGCCACCAAAAGCACCACCAATTTCAGCACCAGAAGTTCCTATGTTTACGTTAGCAATTCCGCAATCAGAACCTGCAACAGATAAAAAACGTTCTGCTTCTCGTAAATTATTGGTCATAATTGCTGAAGAAAGTCCTTGTACTACTCCATTTTGTACATCGATAGCATTTTCTATATCTCCTGAATATTTTAATAAATATAACACTGGCGCGAAAGTTTCGTGCTGGACAATATTATAATATGGCTGAGCTTCAGCAATAGCCGGTTTTACATAACAACCGCTTTCGTAACCTTCGCCTGAAAGCACTCCGCCTTCAACTACAATATTACCACCTTCTTCTACAACTTGAGTTAAAGCGTTTTGATACATGCTTACAGCATCTTTATCAATGAGTGGCCCTACATGATTATTTTCATCTAAAGGATTTCCAATACGCAATTGTTTGTAAGCATCAACTACGGCATTTTTTACTTTGTCATAAATACTATCATGAATAATTAAACGACGTGTAGATGTGCAACGTTGTCCTGCTGTACCAACCGCTCCAAAAACTGCTCCAATAACTGTCATTTTTATATCAGCATCAGGCGTTACAATAATCGCATTGTTTCCACCTAATTCTAATAACGATTTTCCTAAACGTCCTGCAACTGCTTGTGCCACAATTTTTCCCATTCTGGTTGATCCTGTTGCAGAAATTAATGGAACTCTTTTATCTTTAGTCATCATTTCACCAACTCTGTAATCACCATTTATAAGATTACAAATACCTTCTGGTAAATTGTTTGCTGCAAAAACTTCGGCTGCAATATTCTGACAAGCAATACCACACAATGGTGCTTTTTCAGATGGTTTCCAAACACAAACATCACCACAAATCCAAGCTAAAGCTGTGTTCCAAGCCCAAACAGCTACTGGAAAGTTAAATGCCGAAATAATTCCAACAACTCCAAGTGGATGATATTGCTCGTACATTCTGTGTCCAGGACGCTCACTATGCATAGTTAATCCATGAAGCTGGCGGGATAAACCAACTGCGAAATCGCAGATATCAATCATTTCTTGGACTTCACCTAAACCTTCTTGGTAGCTTTTCCCCATTTCATAAGAAACCAATTTCCCTAAAGCTTCTTTTTTCTCACGCAATTTATCTCCAAACTGACGTACAATTTCGCCACGTTGAGGTGCTGGCATAACTCTCCAAGTTTTGAATGCTTTAGTTGCAGCATCCATCATTTGCTCGTAATCTTCCTTTGTAGTTGTTTTTACCGAACCTATTAATTTACCATCAACTGGAGAATACGATTCTATTATTGCTCCATTAGAAAAATTGTTTGATCCTGTTGAAGTTCCCTCGTTTATAGCTGAAACTTTTAACTGTTCGAGTGCTTGTTTTATTCCGAAATCAGTAGCAACTGCTTCCATATATATCTTTTTAATTTGTTAAATCATTATATTGCGAAGATACTAATTTTTGTAAGTTGTTATTCATAATTGCCTATTAAAGTATTACCTTTAAAATTCAATATTTTTATTTTTAAATTATGAAAAAGATTACCTCATTATTTATCTTATTAATAGTATTTGCAACCTGTAAAAATCAAGAAAAACCAATTGAAAATAATCAACTAAAGCAAGAAAGGCCTGAGTTTACAATCGTTATACATGGAGGAGCAGGAACTATTCTTAAAAAAAACATGACTCCTGAAAAGGAAGATGCCTATAAAGCAACACTCGAAGAAGCTATTCGTGTAGGTTATGAAATTCTTAAAAATGGAGGAACAAGTCTTGATGCAGTTACCAAAACTATTAATGTTATGGAAGACTCCCCTTTGTTTAATGCTGGTAAAGGTGCTGTCTTCACAAATGCAGGCACGAATGAACACGACGCCTCTATAATGGACGGGGAAACTTTAAACGCAGGAGCTTCGGCAGGAACAACAACTGTGAAAAATCCAATAGATTTAGCTAGAGCAATTATGGATTATTCGCCTCATGTAATGCTCTCTGGAAAAGGCGCAGATACATTTGCTGAAGAACAAGGTTTACAAATAGTAGCTCCAAATTATTTTTATACCGAACATCGTTTTAAAGCTTTACAAAAAATTAAAGGTTTGAAAAAAACCGAACTAGACCATGATGAAAAAACCGCATTTTATGATCCTGATATTAAAGATTCTAAATTTGGAACTGTAGGCTGTGTGGCACTAGATAAAAAAGGTAATCTTGCTGCAGGAACTTCTACTGGAGGAATGACAAACAAACGTTGGGGACGTGTTGGTGATGCCCCCATAATTGGCGCAGGAACCTATGCAAATAATAATACTTGCGCTGTGTCGAGTACAGGTTGGGGAGAGTATTTTATTAGAGCAATGGTTGCTCATGATATTTCTGCTTTGATGGAATATAAGGGGATGAGCTTAAAAGATGCTGCGCATGAAGTAATCTATGATAAAGTTGGAGGTCTTGGAGGTGATGGTGGCATTGTTGCTATTGATAAAAATGGGGGTATAGCTATGGCATTTAATACAGCAGGAATGTATAGAGCTTCTATGAATGATAAAGGAGAATTAATTGTTAAGATTTACAAGGAGTAATATATGAATTCAAAATTCAATCCTTATTACGCAGTTGTTTTTACCTCAACTCAAACAAAAAATATTGAAGGCTATTCTGAAATGGCTGAACAAATGGAAATACTTGCGAAAAAACAAGAAGGTTTTCTAGGAGTAGATAGTGCAAGAAACGATATTGGTATTACTGTAAGTTATTGGAAAAGTTTAGAGGCTATTAAAAACTGGAAACAAAACTTAGAGCATCTTTTTGCTCAACAAAAAGGTAGAACTAATTGGTATAGTTGGTATAAAGTAAGGATTTGTAAAGTAGAGCGTGAATACGAATTTAAATCATCTTAAAGGAAACCCTTTAGCTGCCCACCATGGATGCATTTCTATAACTAATCGTCCTGCTTTTACCATAGGATCAGCATTTGCTAAACTATCTGCCATTTTTAGTGTTGGTACATTGTAGATAGTAATACCACGAATATCTCCATCATCGCCAAAAGGACCAGAAATATCAGCGTAATCTAATTCATACATTTTCCCTAAATGAGCTAAATGAGCTGTTTGTAATTTTTTTGCTTCTTCCTTATTTTGAGAACGATTTGGCCCTCGTTTTAAAAAAGCTATAAAATATTGTTGCATTAAAATAGTGTCTTGAGTTTTCTCATCAACATAATCAAATATTTTATAGCCCTCAGAAGTTAATTCCTCTTTAACTTGTTTTGTTGATTTTTGTTTTTTCTCAATCTCTGCTTCTGAATTTTCTATAACATCTTTAGTTTCAGTTTTACATGCTGAAACAAATATCAATAATATTAAAATTGCTAATCTATTTTTCATAATTTCCAAAACTTATATGGTTGTTTACTTAATTGAGAATTGTAATATTTTATATCTCCTGTTACTTCTTTAGCTAACCAAGTTGGTTTCTCAAATACTTCATCTTCAGAGTTTAGTTCTACCTCAGCAATTATTAAACCTTCATTTTCAGCAAGAAATTCATCAACTTCAAAAATGTGGTTATCAGCTCTTACGTGGTAGCGTATTTTATCAATAATTCCCTTTTCGCAAAGTTGTAAAAGTGACTCTGCATCAATTTTGGAAATTTCTTTTTCCCATTCAAATCGTGATAGGCCATTACTAGTTGACTTCCCTTTTACGGTTAAGTAACCTTTATCCTCCTTAATCCTAACTCTAATCGTTCTGTTTTTGTCTGTATTTAAAAATCCTTGAGTAATACGAGTAGCTTTGAAAGATTCTTCTTTATAAGCTTTAGATTTAACAAGAAATTTACGTTCAATTTCAGTCATATTCACTTTCCGAGAAAACGGAAATCTTTTTTAAAATATTAAAAGTGGATTCCTGTCTTCGCAGGAATGACAACACGATTTAAAGTTATAAATTTACATTATGCCAAACGATTTACCAACACGAAAAATTATTCATGTCGATATGGATGCCTTTTATGCATCTGTTGAGCAAATGGATAATCCTGAACTTAAGGGTAAACCTGTTGCTGTTGGCGGAAGTAGCAAACGTGGTGTAGTAAGCGCTGCAAGTTATGAAGCTCGTAAATTTGGTGTGCGAAGTGCTATGAGTAGTGTAATTGCTAAATTAAATTGTCCTAATCTTATTTTTGTGTATCCAAGATTTAATCGTTATAAAGAAATATCGCAACAAGTAAGAGCTATTTTTTATGACTATACAAGTATGGTTGAGCCACTTTCTTTAGATGAAGCCTATTTGGATGTAACCGAAAACAAAAAAGGGAATCCGAGTGCAACATTAATAGCGCGAGACATTAGAGAACGAATATATAAAGAGGTTGGATTAACTGCTTCTGCAGGAATTTCAATAAATAAGTTTATTGCTAAAGTGGCTAGTGATTATAACAAACCTAATGGGCAAAAAACGGTTAATCCTGAAGAGGTTATTACTTTTTTGGAAGAATTAGATATCCGGAAATTTTATGGAATTGGTAAAGTTACTGCTAAAAAAATGTATCAGCTAGGGGTTTTTACTGGTAAAGACTTAAAGTCTAAATCGCTTGAGTTTCTTGAAACTCATTTTGGTAAATCTGGGAAATACTATTTTTTTGTTGTTAGAGGAATTCATAATAGTGAAGTGAAATCTAATAGAATTCGGAAATCACTCGCAGCAGAACGTACTTTTAATGAAAATTTATCTTCTGAAATATTTATGATTGAAAAATTAAATCATATTACTGAGGAAGTTACTCGTCGATTAGAGCAAAATAATGTAGCTGGTAAAACAGTAACACTAAAAATAAAATATAGCGACTTTACATTACAAACTAGAAGCAAAACATTGCCTTATTTTATAAGTGATAAAGCAATTATTTTAGAACAAGCTAAACTGCTTTTATATCAAGAAAAGCTTAAAAATTCTGTGCGTTTACTTGGTATTTCAATATCTAATTTAAATACAGAAACCTCTATAAAACCAAAACAAAAAAGTGTGAGTGCTCAATTAAAATTTGATTTCTAATTATATCCTACAATTTGTAATTTCTGTAACTCGTAAAGTATTTACCATTCCTTTATCCTTAATAGGCATTGCCGCGAGACTAATTATCATATCTCCATTTTCTACATATCCCCTTTTACATGCAATTGCATTTACATCTTCAATAGTTTCATCTGTACTGACAAATCTTTCATAGTAAAACGCTTTTACTCCCCAAAGTAAATTAAGTTGTGTAAGTATCCGTTTGTTAGACGTAAAAACTAAGATATGAGCTGCTGGTCGCCAAGCAGAAATTTGAAATGCCGTATAACCACTATTTGTTAATGTGGAAATAGCAGTAGCATTAATCTCGTTTGCCATATTTGCCGCATGATAGCAAATTGATTTTGTAATGTAGCGATTGGTTCGAATATGTGGTGGTGTTTGTGGGACTTTAATAAGTGGAGAGTCTTCTACACTTTTTATAATATTTGCCATTTGCTTAATTACCTGTACAGGATAGCTACCAACCGATGTTTCTCCAGATAGCATTACGGCATCTGCACCATCCATAACTGAATTTGCCACATCGTTAACTTCGGCTCTAGTTGGTGTTAAACTACTTATCATCGATTCCATCATTTGAGTGGCAATAATTACTGGAATCCTAGCCCGTTTAGCACGTAATACTAATTGCTTTTGAATGAGTGGAACTTCTTCTGCCGGAATTTCGACTCCTAAATCGCCTCTCGCTACCATTAACCCATCGCAATAAGCAACAATTTTATCTATATTCTCAACAGCTTCAGGCTTTTCAATTTTTGCTATTATTGGAATCTTATGGTCGCCGTGTTTGCTAATAAGCTCTTCTAATTCCATTAAATCTTCTGCATGACGCACAAATGATAAAGCTATCCAATCTACTTTCTGTTCTATAGCAAAAATAGCATCTTCAATGTCTTTTTTTGTTAATGCTGGTTGTGAAATATTAGTATTTGGCAGATTCACCCCTTTTTTTGATTTTAATGGACCTCCTTGAATCACTTTAGCTAATACTTGGCTTTTTTTATCTGTTTTTAAAATCTCGAATATCAATTTTCCGTCATCTAAAAGAATACGTTCTCCTGATTTTACATCATTAGGAAAATTATCATAATTCATATAAATTTTATCTCTATTGCCTTTGAATTCCTCTCCTGTTACAAAAGTGATTTCATCTCCTTCATAAAGAACAATTTTGTGATCCATCACACCAACTCTAATCTTTGGTCCTTGCAAATCTGCTAGAATAGCAACATTATATCCAGATTCTTCATTGAGTTCTCTAATGGTCATAATACTCTCTGAGACATCGGTATAATCTGCATGAGAAAAATTAATACGGAATACATTTACGCCTTCTTCTATGAGGGATTTTAAAACCTCCTTGGAGTTTGTTGCTGGCCCTAATGTTGCAACTATTTTAGTTTTTTTTCTACTATTCCCCATTAATTAAATATTAAATTATCTTTAGATTTTAACTGCACCACATCTAAACTATAAACAGCTGCAATTTGTGGTATTTCTTGTATTTTATGTATTAAAGTTTTTTCATTAATAAAGTTCCCATCATTATTAATTTTTAATAAATAGTTAACCTTCTTATATTCAGGAATTAAATTGTGGATTCTAATAATTTTATGTTGAGATTTAAACAGGGATCCAGTACTTGTTAAACTGTCTTCTTCTTTTTTACAAACATTAGACACTAAATTCCATGTCATAAGCTGATTTTTATCTTCCCATTCATAGATTGAATATGATGCTGCAACATATTCAAAATCTAGATCCTGAGGCTTTCGTTTTAAATTAATATTTAAATATTGGTTCAAAAGATAAGCTGCTCGATAATCTTCTATTGTACAATGAATTGCAATTAAAGAATAATTGTCATCGTTAAAATCGTCAAAAAGAAGCTTATGTAATGCCATAACTTATCAATCATGAGCTGTAAATATAGTATATTACAGTTATACTTTGATAACTGTTTACGTAATCTTAATCCTAAATATTACGAAAACGATATAGTTAAATCGTTATTTTTAAAAATATTAAAAGGCTTTTGATATTTCATTTTGAAAAGCAAAGAAAGCTCTTTTTGAAGCTTTTTCTTCAGCCTTCTTTTTTGAAGTTGCTCTTGCTTTTGAAATTACTTTTTTGTTAATAGATAACTTAACCGAAAAATGTCTTAGGTCATCATTTCCTGTGTCTTCATAGACATTATAATCAAAAGTCTTTTTCTCTTTTTGACACCACTCAATTAATAAACTCTTATAACTTATAACTTTACCTTCAAGATGTGGGATGTCGACATGTGGAACAATAACTTTATCATAAATAAACTTTTCGCAATATGTATATCCTCTATCGAGGAAAATTGCTCCTACTAATGCTTCAAATAAATTACCATGAATATTATCTCCAAAATTACTTTTAGGAATTTTACTTTCTACAAAATTTATAAGATTAAGTTCTTTGCCAAGCTCATTTAAATGCTCTCTACTTACTATTTTTGATCTCATTTTAGTTAAATAGCCTTCGTCTCCTCGAGGAGCTTCATTAAATAAATGTGTGGCTATAATTGAACTTACCATGGCATCTCCAACAAATTCTAAGCGTTCATAATTAATTGGAGTGCCTATCTTATCTCTTTTATTCATAGATCTATGAGTAAAAGCCTTTTTATAGAATTCTATTTTCTTTGGTCTAAAACCTAATATCTTTTGAATTTTAGCAAAAAAATTCCCGTCATCTTTATAACGGGAATGTAATATGTTACGAATGTAATTCATTCGGGTAATTAATCTATTTTTTGGAATACTACACAAGCATTATGACCACCAAATCCAAAGGTGTTACTCATTGCAACTTTAACGTCTCTTTTTTGAGCTTTGTTTAAAGTTAAATTTAATTCTGGATCTATATTTTCATCAACCGTTGTATGATTAATTGTCGGCGGAATTATGCCATGTTCAATAGATAAAACAGACGATATAGCTTCAATCGCTCCTGCAGCACCTAATAAGTGCCCAGTCATAGATTTGGTAGAATTAATATTTATATTTTTTGCATGACTGCCAAACACTTCTGATATTGCCTTTAACTCTGCAACATCGCCTAAAGGCGTAGATGTTCCATGAGTATTAATGGCATCAATATCTTCTGGTTTTAGTCCTGCATTCTCTAAACAATTATTCATTACAACTTTTACGCCAATACCATCAGGATGAGGAGCTGTCATATGATAAGCATCAGAGGATAAACCTCCTCCAATAAATTCTGCATAAATTTTTGCTCCTCTTGCTTTTGCATGCTCATATTCTTCTAAAACAAGTGCTCCTGCACCTTCTCCAAGAACAAAACCATCTCTAGTCCCATCAAATGGTCTAGAAGCTGTTTCGGGATTTTCGTTCCGAGTTGATAAAGCATGCATAGCATTAAACCCTCCCATTCCTGCAATAGTTACTGCCGCTTCACTTCCTCCTGTTACTACAACATCACAATGCCCTAAACGTATATAATTTAAAGCATCGAACATTGCGTTAGCTGAAGAAGCGCATGCTGAAACCGTAGTGTAGTTTGGACCCATAAAACCATGCTTAATCGAAATATTCGCAGGTGCAATATCTGCAATCATTTTAGGAATAAAAAAAGGGTTGAATCTTGGAGAACCATCTCCTTCAGCAAAGTTCAAAACTTCTGTTTGAAAAGTTTCTAATCCACCAATCCCTGCTCCCCAAATAACTCCAACTCTTAACTTATTAACATCATCTAGATTTAGTTTGGCATCAGCAATAGCTTCATCTGAAGCCACCATGGCGTATTGCGCAAACTTATCCATTTTACGTGCCTCTTTTCTATTAAGAAAATCGGTTACATTAAAGTTTTTTATTTCACAAGCGAATTTAGTTTTGAACTTTTCAGTATCAAAATGTGTTATAGGCGCAGCACCACTTTTACCATTAATAAGGTTTTTCCAGTATTCTTCTACTGTATTCCCTATTGGCGTAAGCGCTCCTAACCCTGTAACTACGACTCGCTTCAACTCCATAAAAAGTATTGCTTATTTTGCGTCTTCAATATATGATATCGCTTGACCAACAGTTCCAATATTTTCTGCTTGGTCATCTGGGATTTGAATATCAAATTCTTTTTCAAATTCCATAATTAATTCTACAGTATCTAATGAATCTGCTCCCAAATCGTTTGTGAAACTAGCTTCAGTAACTACTTCGTTCTCATCAACTCCTAACTTATCTACGATAATAGCTTTTACTCTTGATGCAATGTCTGACATAATCTTTTAATTTTAAGTTTTAATTAGAAGGCAAAAATAAAAAACTTTATTTTAAAACTCACCTTTACTACAAAAATGTGTATATTATTTGATAATAATAATATAAGTAATGCGAATTTAGCTTCTAAATGTTAATAATTATTCTTTTTTTTGTTTGAACAATTTAACATTTATTATTGTAGATGAAACGTATTGTAATTTTTGCTTCTGGAAGTGGGACTAATGCTGAAAATATAATTACTTTTTTTCAAAACAGAAATAATGCCTCTGTTATTCAAGTATTGACTAACAATCCTCATGCCAAAGTTATTGATCGCTGTAATAGACTAAATATTAGCTGTTTGCCTTTTAGCCGTAAAGATTTTTACCAGAGTTCTAAAGTGCTAGACACACTAAAAAGTAACAAACCAGATCTAATTGTTTTAGCTGGTTTTTTATGGAAATTTCCAGAAACTATTTTGAACGAATTCCCAAATAAAGTCGTTAATATTCATCCTGCATTATTACCTAAGTATGGAGGAAAAGGCATGTATGGGAAGCATGTGCATCAAGCAGTTTTAGATAATAAAGAAATTGAAACAGGAATTACTATTCATTATGTGAATGAGAATTATGACGAAGGTGTTATAATTTTTCAGTTTAAATGTAACGTTGAATTAACAGACAGCATAGAATCTATTACTGCAAAAATACATAAACTAGAAATGGAACATTTCCCTAAAGTTATTAAGTCTTTACTTTCCTTTGATGAGTAAAAAAAAGAAAAAATATTACACGGTTTGGAAAGGGCATCATATTGGTGTTTTTGAATCTTGGCCCGATTGCCAAGCTCAAATAAAAGACTTTCAAGGAGCGCAGTATAAATCCTTTCTAACTTTTGAAGCAGCAAAAGAAGCATTAAAAGGTAATTATAAAGATTATACAAGTAAAGGAAAATTTAAAAGTGAATTAAGCAAAACTCAACTTGATAAAATTGGACTACCTAATTATAACTCTATTTCAGTTGATGCTGCTGTAAGCGGAAATCCAGGAAAAATGGAATATCGTGGTGTCGACACTAAAACTAAAAAAGAAATATTTAGACAAGGCCCTTTTCCGGAAGGCACAAATAATATTGGAGAGTTTTTAGCTCTTATTCATGGTTTAGCTATACTCAAAAAAAATAAAAGTCATTTTATTATTTACACAGATTCTAGAACTGCAATGAGTTGGGTTAGAAAACAAACGTGTAATACAAAATTAGAACGAAATGATAAAAATAAAGCTGTTTTCGATTTGGTTGATAGAGCATTAATCTGGCTTAAAGAGAATACTTACACTACAACTATAGTGAAATGGGAAACAAAAGCTTGGGGAGAAATTCCAGCAGATTTTGGTAGGAAATAAATATCTTCTCAATCAAAATTATAGCTTTTTTACAGAATATATTTTGCGTAAGTTTGCACTTAATTTTTAAGTCTATTTATGAGTAAATTATTAATTGTTGGTACCGTAGCTTTTGACGCTATTGAAACGCCATTTGGAATAACTGATAGAATACTTGGTGGTGCAGCAACTTTTATAGGTTTAGCTGCTTCGCAATTTAATATTGATTCATCAATAGTTTCTGTTATTGGGGGTGACTTCCCTAAAGAATATCTAGATTTATTATCAAATAAGAATATTGATGTTTCTGGTATAGAAATGATAAAAGAAGGTAAAACTTTTTTTTGGAAAGGAAAGTATCATAACGATATGAATTCTCGAGACACAATTGTAACAGAGTTAAATGTATTAGCAAATTTTAATCCTATAGTTCCTGAAAGCTATAGAGATGCCGAAATTGTAATGCTAGGTAATTTACATCCTCAAATACAATTAAGCGTTATAGAGCAAATGGTTGTTAAACCAAAAATGGTGATTTTAGATACTATGAACTTTTGGATGAATAATACTTTGGAAGATCTCTATAGGGTCATTAAAAAAGTAGATGTCATTGCAATTAATGATGAAGAAGCTCGACAATTAACAAGAGAGTATTCACTTGTTGTTGCTGCAAGGAAAATTCATGAAATGGGACCAAAATATGTAGTGATAAAAAAAGGCGAACATGGTGCTTTGTTATTTAATAATGATAATGTGTTTTATGCACCTGCTTTACCACTTGAAGAAGTATTTGATCCAACTGGTGCTGGAGATACTTTTGCTGGAGGCTTTGCTGGTTACATTGCAAAAACTGGAGACACTTCTTTTGAGAATATGAAAAATGCTGTTATTTATGGTTCAACACTAGCTTCTTTCTGTGTAGAAAAATTTGGAACAGAACGAATGGAAAAATTGTCGAATCAGGAAGTGCATAAACGCTTACAGCAATTTAAAGCTTTAACACAATTTGAAATACAATTAACATAAACAAACGCGCTCATAATTTGAGCGCGTTTTTAATTTATACTAAATAATGAGCGATGCTTTAAAACATGAATGCGGAATTGCACTCATAAGGCTTTTAAAACCATTAGAATATTATAAAGAAAAATATGGCAGTGCATTTTATGGTGTGAATAAAATGTATCTAATGATGGAAAAACAGCACAATCGTGGGCAAGATGGTGCAGGTTTCGCAAGTATTAAATTAAACACAAAGCCAGGAGAACGCTATATAAGTAGAGTGCGTTCCATTGCTCAACAACCAATTCAAGATATCTTTTCTCAAATTAACGACAGAATTAATAAAGAACTTACTGAGCATCCTGAATATTCTAACAATGTAGAACTTCAAAAAAAACATATTCCATACATAGGTGAGTTGCTTTTAGGACATGTTCGCTATGGTACTTTTGGAAAAAATAGTGTAGAAAGTGTACATCCTTTTTTAAGACAAAATAACTGGATGCATAGAAATTTGATTTTAGCTGGTAATTTTAATATGACCAACGTTACAGAGTTGTTTAATAATCTCGTTGAGTTGGGTCAGCATCCAAAAGAATATACCGACACTATTACAATAATGGAAAAAATTGGTCATTTCCTTGATGACTCAGTTCGTAAAATATATAAAACCCTTAAAAAAGAAGGATATAACAAAAGTGAATGTTCACCACTTATTGCAGAGCGATTAAGGCTTGATAAAATATTATACAGAGCTGCAAAAAACTGGGATGGTGGTTATGCAATCGCAGGCCTTTTAGGTCATGGCGATTCTTTTGTTTTACGTGATCCAGCAGGAATTCGTCCAGCATATTACTATAAAGATGATGAGGTTGTTGTTGTAGCTTCGGAGCGTCCAGTAATTCAAACGGTTTTTAATGTTGACTTTGATGAGGTAAAAGAATTGGATCCTGGCAATGCTATTATTACTAAAAAATCTGGGGAAACCTATTTAAAACAAATTTTAAAACCCTTAGAACGTAAGGCGTGTTCATTTGAACGTATTTATTTTTCTCGCGGAAGTGATTCTGAGATATACCAAGAACGAAAATTACTTGGTAAATTAATAATGCCAAAAGTTCTAGAATCTATTAATTACGATATTAAAAATTCTGTGTTTTCGTATATTCCAAACACAGCAGAAACTTCATTTTTTGGAATGATAGAAACTGTAGAAGACTTTTTAAACAAAAAGAAAACCGAAGCTATTTTAAATGGTAAACGATCTATATCTGCCGAAAAAGTTACTGAAGTTTTATCTGAACATCCACGAATTGAAAAGATTGCAATTAAAGACGTTAAACTTCGCACATTTATTACCGAGGATAGTAGTAGGGACGATTTAGTAGCGCATGTTTACGATGTAACTTATGGTGTTATAAAACCAAGTGATAATCTAGTGATTATAGATGATAGTATTGTTCGTGGCACAACTCTAAAAATGAGTATTTTAAAAATGCTAGATCGATTAAATCCGAAAAAAATAGTAGTAGTTTCTTCTGCTCCACAAATTCGATATCCAGATTGTTATGGTATAGATATGGCAAATCTTGAAAGCCTTATTGCTTTTAAAGCAGCACTTGAATTATTAAAGGATAATAATAAATATGATATAGTAGAGGCTGTTTATAATAAATGCAAAACGCAATTAAGCCTTGATGATAAACATGTTATAAATTATGTTAAAGATATTTATAGTCCATTTACTGCCGAACAAATTTCTGATAAAATATCCGAGTTATTAAGTGATGATATTATTAATGCTGAAATAAAAATTATTTTTCAGCCCATCGAAAACCTACACAAAGCTTGCCCCAAAAATTTAGGCGATTGGTACTTTACTGGTATTTACCCAACTGCTGGAGGGAATAGAGTTGTTAATCGTGCTTTTATAAATTTTTATGAGGGAAAGAATGAAAGAGCGTATTAATAAGATCTTCATTTAGAGCACTTCACCTATAAAAATCACTTTTAAACTAAAAAAAATGCATTTCGTCTATTATTTATACCCATTAAACAATTTACATCTACTTTAGGCCTACCATAACATAAGTAGGTTAAGTTCATGGTAGATTTGGGGCAAAAAAAGGTGAACTCTCGTTCACCTTTTTTTATTTGCTTTAGTTTTAATTCTATACTATATACTCCTTTACATTTCTAGAAATTTTATTTTCTCTTTAAACCATAAATAACGTTTAGACTAATTTATAAGTGTTTTATCTAAAAAATTAACAGTAAAGTAAAAGCAATACTATATTTGAAGCACCATAACATAAGTAGGTTAA
>Ga0209013_10000317_pt1 | contig 42286 bp, 25 predicted proteins | sample Cruoilmetagenom2_FD_187291 | JGI IMG/M metagenome (GOLD analysis project Ga0209013, IMG submission 187291) | Oil polluted marine microbial communities from Coal Oil Point, Santa Barbara, California, USA - Sample 2 (SPAdes) (version 2) | ecosystem: Environmental > Aquatic > Marine > Oil seeps ...
TGTTTAGATGCAACTAAATGGCCACAAGCCGTAAAAGAATATTTCCGTGGTGGAGGTTATTCTTCACAATTTAAAACAGATGGTGAAATGCCCGTTACTATGTGTAGAATAAATTTGGTAAAAGGTGTTGGACCAGTGTTACAAATAGCCGAAGGATGGACCGTTGTTTTGGATGATGATGTTCATAAAACATTGGATGAGAGAACTAACCCGACTTGGCCAACTACCTGGTTTGCACCAAATGTAACAGGAGAGGGTGCTTTTAAAGATGTTTATACGGTAATGGCAAATTGGGGAGCTAATCACGGAGCAATAAGTTACGGTCATATTGGCGCCGATCTAATTTCATTAGCCTCTATGCTTAGAATACCTGTAAATATGCATAATGTAGCGGATGAAGATGTATTCCGTCCAGCACTCTGGAATTCTTTTGGGACAGATAAAGAAGGGCAGGATTACAGAGCCTGCGAAGCTTATGGTCCGCTTTATGGAATAAAATAATCTTATTGCAGTTCATTCAACTTTACTACCTGCAAGGTTTTTATAACCTTGTAGGTTTGAATATTTCATAATTATATCTATTTGATTGTTATTTGCTTAGATCCTTATAAAATAATTCTTTAGATTCAATTGTCATCCCTTCATTGTGACATTGAATTGCAAAATAACCTTTTTTATATTCATCATCTTCATAGGTCATAACCAGTTCATCATTAACCCAAATATTAATTTTTGATCCAACAATTCTTACTCGCATATTAAACCATTCATCATCTTTAGTTATTAGCTTGGTAGCTTTTCCTGTTGGAGTTCCAGGTTTCCACAACCATCCGGTATGCGCATCCTGATTGTGACAGATTTGAGCTTCATAACCCTTCGGGTACCCTTCTGGATTATCCACCGGAGGATTACTTCTAAAGTACAAACCACTATTGCTTCCGCCCCCCTGGTCACTTAATCTAAATGTTCCTTTTACTTCAAGATCTGTCAATTCGGGTGAAGCATAAATATGCCCATTTTGACCTTGACCTATTAGTATTCCATCTTCCACTTTCCATTTTGCTTTTCCCCGAATAGTCCATCCATCCAAATTCTTTCCATTAAACATAGATATCCAATTGCTGGCCTGACTAAAAGTTAGGAATGGAAGGCTGAGGATTAATACTAATATTACAAATTGTTTTTTCATTATTTCAATTGTCGAATTATACAAGTTCTTAAAAAATATTTTAATCTTATCAGTCCCAAATATAGAATTTTTAAAATTAACTATTAACCTGTTTGTTTGAACATGTTCTATACAAACTGATGAATTAAAAATTCTAAAACCTCCCTGTGTTACAAGCAAATTGTGCATGAAAAATTTCAATTGATCTGTTCTTCAAATAAGATGAGTAAGAATTGAGAACTTTTCAATAAGATTCCATAGGTTAAAACCAAAGTGAATTTTTATCTTTATCCGATCGTACTTTTAGCAAAGGAAAATATCCATGTCAACATTTCAAAGTACTGGGTAGAACTCATAAAATAATTGACCTTTATATATGAACAAGGAAGAATTAATACAATATCGGGATGAGGCATTATTTCATTTAACAAGTGAACTATTACCATTTTGGACAGATCGAATGATCGATACCGAGAATGGTGGTTATATTACTCATTTTGACCATGAAGGAAATGACACAGGAGAAGATGAAAAATCATTGATTGCTCAGGCTCGTTGCTTGTATACCATTTCATCTGCATGTAGAGCTGGATACGATTCAGCGAACTCTGCCGAAATGGCAAAACATGGTGCAGATTTTATGATTGACAAAATGTGGGATAAGGAACATGGTGGATTCTACTGGATGCTAAATAGAAAAGGAAATGTCAAAATCGATAAAAAAATATTGTACGGATTAAGTTTCTCTATCTATGCGCTTAGTGAATATACAATGGCGACTGGAGACCAGCGTGGTATTGAATACGCCCAAAAAACATTTGACCTCATTCAAAAATACTGCGTAGACAGCTATTATGGAGGTTATTATGAAATGTTTAGTGGAGATTGGATACTTGCCGATGCCGGAAGTGCTGGTGGTGACCGAAAAACACTAGATGTGCATATGCATCTCATGGAGGCTTATACAACCTTGTATGAAGCGACTCAAAAAGATGTTCATCGTAGAAAACTTTTGGAAGATATTGAAATACTCCTTAATCGAATGATGCATCAGAATTACAAGACCGGTATCCCTCAATTCTGGGCTAATTGGAAAATTGCGCCGCAAATTAAATTCGATATTATTTGGGGATGGGATCGCTATACAGAAGAAGGTGCAAAAGATAACGCAACAGATAATACCTGTTATGGACATAACGCAGAGTTCGCTTGGTTATTTATTCATGCCCTCGAAATTTTAGGGAAAAATAAAGAGGAGTATCATCACTTGTTTCAGACAATTTTCGACCATACTGTGGATAATGGCATAGATAGAAAGTTTGGTGGTGTATATGTGGAAGGTCCACATTCTGGTGGTGTTTCCGATAAGGAAAAAGAGTTCTGGCAACAAGCAGAAGTTATGATTGGCGTTTTAGATGCATCTCTTATGTTTGATGACGACAAATATTGGGGCGCCTACAAGAATATTCACACTTTCGTTTTTAAAAAGGTCATTAATAAAGGAATTGGTGAATGGTATCCTCTCCTTAGCCGTGAAGGTGAGCCCATCTGGACGCATATGGGTCATTCATGGAAAATTAACTATCATACCGTTAGAGCCATGATCCAAAGTATAAACCGTCTAAATAAATTAATGGAAAGAAGTTAAATTCTATCCTAATGAGATATGCAAAAAATATTATAAAAATAAAACACTTAAATTAGTCCGCTAAAATTAGGATCATACAATAATAACAAACGTATTAATATGAATATTTCTTTAGGAGCACTGGATTGGATTGTAGTTGTTATTGTGTTGGGAGGTAGTTTAGCTATTGGACTTTACATGGCACATCGTGCAAAAGTTGGTCAGGATAGTGCAAGTTTCTTTCTTGGGGGAAGAAAAATTAAATGGCCATTGATTGGCGCTTCTCTTTTCGCTACTAATATTGGTGCCGAACATCTTGTGGGACTATCGGGAGATTCTTATCGCTATGGCCTTTCTGCCGGATCAGTAGAACTTACTACGGCTATCACCTTGGGATTTGCCTGTGCAATTTTATTCCCACATTATATAAAGAACAAAATTTATACGATTCCCGAATTTTTGGAGATGAGATACAATCGCCTTGCCAGAAATTTCTTTTCAGGATTGATGCTTTTTATAAGTATTATGACTAAACTGGCTTTTACCTTATTTGCTGGTGCACTTGTGCTTAACAGTATCTTGGGTTGGAATGTTATGGAAACCGTATTCTATATTGGAATTATTGTAGCCATTTTTACAATTATCGGAGGATTTACCGCTGTTGCTTATACAGATGCTATACAAGCAACTATCATGATAATAGGAACTAGTATTATGCTTTTTATAGGACTGGATAAAGTTGGCGGTTGGGAAGGACTAATGGAAAAAGTGCCAGATGCAATGACAATTGCTAAACCTATTGATGATCCTGTCTATCCTTTTTGGGGAATATTGGCGACAGCATTTTACGCGGGTATATTCTATTGGGGGATCGATCAGGTAAATGTTCAGCGTGTTCTGGCGGCGCCAAATATAAAACATGCGAGATGGGGATCCATGTTTGCCGTATTATTAAAACTATTTCCAATTTTCCTTTTTGCTTTGCCAGGAGTTATTGCGTATGCACTCTATCCCGGTTTAGAGGGAGATGAAACGAAGCAAACCTTTGTTCTGCTGCTTAACAATTTACTTCCATCAGGTCTTAGGGGCTTAGTATTGGCATCTCTAATGGCCGCTTTAATAACCTCTCTTATAGCTGTTCTTAACTCTGTGTCAACCTTGGTTGTGCGGGACTTCGTTTTAGAATTCCGACCTGAAACTCCTGAAAAAAGACAAGTGTTCCTTGGTCGTGTAGTAATAATAGGAGCTGCATTATTAGGTATTGGGGCTGCATATATGGTTTACAAAAACGAAGAAGGACTATATAAATACCTTCAAACAATATCCGCATATCTCGTCCTGCCGGTATTTCCTGCAATATTCTTCGGAATTATTAGTAAAAAGGTCACAATGAAAGGCGCTTATGCTTCTGTGATTGCCGGAATTATTTTTGCTACTATCTTTGTTATTGATCAGTTCATCGGACCCGATCTTGGGGAACAGATATTTCCTTTTCTTCATTATAAAATGACTTTAAATTTTGGTTTTCGAGGCCTATGGGCAACTATATTAGTTACGGGGGTTTTATTCCTTGTTTCTTCATTCACAGAGAAAACTGCACCGGAAAAATTGGAAACAACAACCATAAATTATTCCAAACATATTGCAAAATGGGAAGGTATTACAGATTGGAGACTACATCTTACCCTCCTGTCAATTATTACTATTATCATTTATGTCTGGTTAACTTAGTGCGATGTTAATCTATTATTTTTCAATGTATTACTTATTAATATTACATATAATCCTAGATTGAGAAATTAAATATTCTATATGAAGCAATTCATCAGATTAAACGTAATAATTTTTTTATTTCTTTCATGTTCTAAAAAAAAAGAAATCAATAGGCCTGTTGATAAGGATATGCATGTTTCGGATCTTTCCGGAAATGAATTAGCTGTTAAACATTGTGGGGTTTGTCATGCCTTTGTCAAACCAGAATTATTACCTAAACACAGCTGGAAGAATGATGTGCTTCCTGCCATGAGCCACCGCTTAGGCATATATAAAGGAGATCACCAACCGGATAATCTGTTTGATGCAGGAATTGGCGGATCTATAGTGAGAGAGGCAAATATCTATCCGGAAGAGCCAGTTTTGGCACAGGAAGATTGGAACAAGATAGTAGAATACTATGTGAAGAATGCACCGGATATAATTTCAGTTCCAATACGTAGTAAAAAAATTAAAATGGGTTTAAAACACTTTAAATACAAAGAGGCACCTTATTCTCATCGACCTCCACTAACCGTCATGGTAAAAATTCTTCCGGAAAAAAGAGGACTTGTTTACAGCGCTGCAAAAAATAATAACAACTCCTTGACCTACCTCACTCCAGACCTAAAAAAAGACTATGAACTTTTTTTTAAAAAGACACCAATTCATTATTATGAAAGAACGGATACTGTCTTTTTAACAACTGCCGGCAAAAGTATATTTCCACATGATGCCCCCGAAGGTGATGTGCAGGAAATAGTACTTAATGGTACCAGTCAAAATCACCTAGACCCAAAAATAATTATTCCAAATCTACAAAGACCTGTCTTCACGGCTTATGGCGATCTAAATAATGATGGACTCGAAGATATTGTAGCCTGTGAATATGGAAATCTCACAGGTAAACTAACATGGTTTGAAAATAACGGTAATGATCAATATTCAAAATGGCTCTTACGTGATAAACCAGGTGCCATAACTGTCATAATAAAAGACGTTAACAATGATGGCCTCAATGATATACTTGCGCTGATGGCTCAGGGTGATGAAGCTATTTTCTTATTTGAAAACAAAGGAAATGGCAATTTTAAAGAGAAAAGACTCTTAACTTTTTCACCTCTTTATGGGTCTCAATATATGGAGCTAGCAGATGTTAACAATGATGGCTTTGATGATATAATTTATGTCAGTGGAGATAATGCGGATAAAACTCCTTTTTTGAAGAGTTATCACGGTATCTATATATTTTTAAATGACGGGAAATTCAATTTCGAGGAATCTTATTTTTACCAACTCAATGGTGCTTATAAAGCGATGCTTAGGGATTTTGATCTCGACGGCGATCTGGACATTGCAGCAATCTCCTATTTCCCGGATTACTCCAGCCATCCTGAGGAAAGTTTTATTTATCTTGAAAATAAAGGAAATTTAGAATTTGAAGATTATTCATTTCCTGAATCTACTAATGGAAGGTGGATTGTAATGGATGCCGGAGATATTGATTCTGATGGAGATATTGACCTCGTTCTGGGATCGTTTGTCTACTTCAAGGCGCAAGGGGATACAACCGGATTAGGAAAAAAGTGGTTCTCAACCGGGCCGTCAGTGGTAGTGCTTGAGAACACCATTCGATAATTCCAATCATACGCCTAGTGTGGAAAAGATTTTAATTTATGCTCATAGATAAAAAATAATAAGTTTTCTATAAGATATCATATGTTCTCTATTCTTCAATCCTTTACATTTGTGTCTATACTTTGACAACGAAATATTCACAAAAATAACTATGAACGTAAAACAAATAGTTACACCTCTGACTTTTCTATTCTTATGTTTGGTTTCCATAACAACTTATGCACATGGCGTTGATGATGAAACAAAATCCTTCTTATTAGGAAATAAAGGAGTGGCGTTTGGACCCTTCCTTTATATCGGAGCAAAGCATATGATTACAGGATATGACCACTTACTATTTCTGGTAGGAGTAATTTTCTTTTTATACAAGCCAAAAGAAATACTTTTATATGTTAGCTTCTTTACCATTGGTCATAGTATAACCTTGCTACTTGGAGTAATGACAGACATCAAATTAAATGTGTTTTTAATAGATGCCATTATAGCCCTGTCCATTGTATACAAAGGCTTCGATAATTTAGGAGGATTTAAAAAATTCTTCGGAAAGCAACCCAATACCAAAGCTGCTGTATTGATATTTGGTTTATTTCACGGTTTTGGATTGGCAACTAAACTACAAGAATTCAATTTCGACAAAGAAGGTCTTTTTACAAATTTGCTCGGTTTTAACCTTGGCGTTGAAGTGGGGCAATTTTTAGCTTTAGGTCTGGTACTTTTGATATTAAGTGTATGGAGAAGATATAGTAGTTATGTCAAATTTTCAAACCTTACCAATATGTTACTTATGGCGGCAGGTTTTTTACTGATAGGATATCAATTAACAGGATATTTCACCAATTAAAATAAATTATGACAACAAATGATCATCCAGTAATGGACAAAAAACAATTAATAAGATCCCTTATAATTGCCATTTTGATAGGAGGCCTTGTATTGGTAACAGCTGTATTACCAGCCGAATACAATATAGATCCTCTTGGAGCAGGTGAGCTTTTTGGATTCAGTAAACTTTATGCGCAACCAAGCTCAGAAGAATTTGATCTCCCAATTACACCAATGAATTTTAAAAAATTAACCATAGAAGAGAGCGGATCCGGTCCGGATGTGCCTATTCCTGTGGAGGTCAATAATCCGGCACCGGCAGAACAATACAGTATTCGAGAAGACAGTGATATCATAGTTGTGGTACCAGCAGGTAAAGGTATAGAGTATAAGTTCAAAATGTTAAAGTACGGAAGTACCAAGTATGAATGGTCTACAGATGGTAGCATTTTGTATAGCGATATGCATGGAGAAGTATTATTAGAGAATCCACCAGAGGAAGAATTTTTTGAAAGCTATACGGAGGCTTATTCCAACAATATGACAGGAACATTTACAGCTCCCTTTGAAGGAATACATGGTTGGTATTTCAGAAATAAAAACAAGGAAGACGTTACAGTAAACATAAAATTAAAAGGACAATACGAGTTATTCGATATATATGCTAAACATTAGGTTATGAAAAGAAATGGACATTTATTACTATCGTTAATTATCTCCCTGATTAGTATTGCGCAACTTTTTGCAAGTGAAAATCAGAAATGGTATGTTATTTTAGATGATCCTCTTTCTTCTGATAAAGCTATTCAGGTTGCCATAGATGATCTTAATAAGGCCGGAGAGATTTATGGTTTGCAATTCATTAGAACTACAAAAACCAATAAAATATACCCCAATACGATTATCGTCGGATCATCTGCACGTAACCAGTCTACCAGATGGCTGATCAAAAAGAAAAAGTTGACCCTTATAGAGGTACAAGAGGAACAAGGATTTGAAATTGTTACCAAAACCATAGATGGAAAAAGAGTGATGATCGTTTCGGGTGGATCTGTTCTAGGTGAGGTCTATGGACTATTTTGGATTGCAGACCGATTAAAAGTTACTGGTAATATTCCGGATATTAACACAATACGCATACCAGAACTTAAAATTCGCTTTGCAGGAGGTAATAGTAAGTCACAAATGAGACAAGCCTTACGCTATGGTGCTACATGGGTTTGGGGAAGTCATACAGTAAATAAATTAATCCCTTGGGACTCAGAACCGGAAAAAACACAAAATAAAAAGAACAGAGAGGAGTTAAAAGAACTTATTGATTATGCCCATTCTTTACACCTGAAATTTATTGTTTATGAAGATGAATTTTCATTTCATCCAACACTTTTAGAGGAATTTGAGGCATCACTCGATCCTGAAGACCCCGCTTTATGGAACGCTGTTCGGGCTAAATATCGTAGATTATTACAGGTTATGCCAGAAATTGATGGTGTTCGTCAGCGCACCGGAGAAGCCACCAGAGTTGGTGGTAATTATAGAGCATTTGATGTGATGCATGACGGAGACAGCAACTGGAGCTTGGCCAAACGCTATCGTACTTGGGTAAAAACTGTTTATGACGTTGTTGTTGGGGAATTTGATAAAATTTATTATCAACGTACATGGGTTACAAGTTCTTACGAACAACACTCTATGCCAGAAGTATACGAAGAAATATTTACAGATGAAATACCGGTAAAAAATTTATATATGTCACCATATATGAGTACTACAGATCGATATTTTCACCAGCCCTATAATCCAACTTTCAACAAAACTCCACACAATATGATCGTGTTATTGTCGCCACTCAACTATCATGGAAATAATAATTGTGGTATTCTCCCAACCTTTCCGGGAACTTATTATCAAGGGGGGTTAAAAACATATTTATCTGTAGAAAATAGTAATTGTAAGGGTGCTGATTTCGGATTACAACCAACTGAAGGTTGGGATACCTGGTCGTTAACCGCTTATACTGTTTACAGGCTTACCTGGGAACCCAATATGAATGTAAAAGAGATCGCACATGATTTTGCAGCAATTAATTTTGGAAAGGAAGCTGCTGATGATTTGGCCGACGTACTGATGCTTACGCCAAAGATCTATAAATACGGCATGTATATCGCACCTGCTGCTCATGGTCAATTTGCTTCTTTAACTCATTTAAGACTTACGACATTTCCTGTAAAGGGATTGCCTAATCTTGATAGTGGGCGAAAACACATGGAATTTCTTTATGACATTTATTTGCGTTGTCTTCCCTGGGTCGAGGAAACTTATCTTTATCTGGACCACGGATTAAAATTGGCAGATACAGCAAGGATGTTAACCAACAAATCTGTAATAAAGATATCTGATCAAAAAAAAATAGATATTATAAAGAACAATGCAGAAATGACCTATGGTTTGGTTGAGGTCAACAATTATTACGTTAAAGCAATGATCAGCTACTTCCAATACAGAGAGGACCCAACGGAGGCAGCTAAAAAACAATTAACAAATTATTCTGATAAGTTAAAGAGCGTAATGGCATCGTTTGGGAAAATACCAGACAATGTATACCGTCTTGATGGTATTGAGCAGCTACAAAAAAACATAAAGATCGTGTTGGAGGATGTTGAAAATGCTAAAAATATACTTGCTAAAGCCCCTGATGATATTGGAATAGAACAACTAATAGATGATCAACAGGCAAAATATAAGAAAGTATTAGAAAAATATAAACAGGAAGCCGTTAAAATTCTTTACTGGCAAGGCAGAGTAGATGGACGCGATCTACTCAAAGTTAAAGGGAATGAGATAGTGATCAAACATCTGCGTTATGATAATATATTAGAAACGAGTGACGAATTTTTCACCTCTCTACCTTCCAAAGATTACACGGTTATTCCCGTTGATATTCAGTCAAGATCCTTTGGCCCCTTTGTACTGGAACAACCAAATGAAGAAAATGATTATACGGTAACACTATATTTATCAGATTCTCCCATGCATGGTTATAGCTGGTGGAAATTTGAATTGTATTACATACCAAGATCCCCAGAAGAAATTGGTCTTGAAATCCCATGGAAATAGTATTTTTAATGAAATAAATCTTAAAAGAGTTAATGATGAAAAAACAAAGCCCTATTTATTATTTAATAATATACTTTTTAATCATTCTTTCCTCCTCTGCTTATGGTCAAAAGAACAGCCCTTTCAAAACTGATGTTAAAGAGCCTCTTAAGCCCTGGACAAATCTGAATTTTTACAATGATCCGGCAAATTTTCAATTTGCCTTAGTAAGTGATAATACTGGTGGGTCTAGAATTGGGATATTTGATGATGCGGTTGAAAAATTAAATATGATGATGCCTGAATTTGTTTTGAGCGTAGGAGACCTGATCAATGGATACACAGAAAACAGAGAGCAAATTAATAAGGAATGGGATGAGTTTAATCAAAAAGTAGAAAAACTAAACATGCCGTTTTTCTATCTTCCGGGAAATCATGACATTACCAATGTCGTAATGCAAGAAGAATGGGAAAAACAATTTGGAAGACGATATTATAATTTCACTTATAAGGATGTCTTGTTTATCTTACTGGATTCCAATGATGATGATGATTTTAATCTTACGGAAGCTCAAACGTCATTTGCATTAAAAGCACTAGAAGAAAATAAAAATGTAAAATGGACATTTGTTCTCGTTCATCATCCCATATGGCAATATGATACGGGAGGTAGGTTTGAAAAGATCGAAGAAACCTTAAACGACAGGAAACACACGGTAATTGCCGGTCATGTGCATCGCTATCAACATATAGAAAGAAAAAAATCCAACTATTACGTTTTGGGCACTACTGGTGGTGGTAGCAGGTTGAGGGGAAATAGATTTGGGGAATTCGATCACATTGTATGGATGACCATGACAGATAACGGACCGGTAATGGCTAATTTGAGATTGGATGGGATCTTATCTCATGACATAGCAAATGAATCTACTGCAAAAATGGCACGTGCAATGCTCAATAACTCTTCTTTTAAAAAGATTATATTGACCAATTCTGGTGAAATATTTAAAAATGCAACTGTTTATTTTCAATTTAATAATACGGCGGAAGTTCCTTTAAACATTGATCTATCTTTTTTACATCATCATCAAGTAGAGATAATTCCCTCAAAAGAAAATATCAAATTAATGCCGGGTGAAGAGAAAATAGTTGAGATCTCTCTAAAGTCAGATGAATCGATAACTTTTGAAACTCTTGATTTTTTACAATATTATTGGAAACTCAGTTATGAAGGGGAGGAATATAAAGACTTCTATTTGGATGGAAAGTCTGATTTTTCTATAATACCAAGCACTGCGAATTATTTTAAGCCCACAACTCCACAGTTTGTACAAAAAGCCAATATTACATTCGATCAGCCATTTAGTCAACTTAAAACCGGATTAAGAGTAAATGGTCAAAGTGTTGCACTTAAAACTACTCCGATCAAATTACAGATCGTCGAAAGCTCAAGGATTGAAGTTGTCTTGACCAATGAAAAGGGACAAAGTACAGCTCCTTCCTATAAGTCCTATGAAAAAATATCATTCCTAAAAGGAAAACGTATTAAAAATACGATTGCGGGACTATCTTATACCTATTATGAAGGAAATTGGGATGGAATTCCTGATTTCTCGAAACAAACTCCAATAAAAAATGGAACAGCAAATGATTTTCTTGTAGGAGATATCGCAGAGAATAAAAATAATTTCGGAATAAAATATACAGGCTACATTGATATTAGCGAAGATGGAATGTATTATTTCAGATGCAGAGCAGATGATGCCGGCTCATTAAAAATACATAATAAAATGGTTTGTCTGGATGGAACGAGTCAGGTTTTTGACAACAGCAATAATAACGTCTCGTCTAGCGGAGCGATCGCTCTAAAAAAAGGAATGCATCCTGTTGAAATAGAATTTATTGAAAACCAAGGAGGAGAACGACTCCGGTTTTACTATAAAAAAAGTGAAGATGCGGAATGGAACTTTATGGAACTGAACGATTTTTTTAGGACGAAAAAATAGTAATTAACCATCTTGCCATCAGGACATGATAATGATAAAACTTAAAACTGTATTCAAATCACTTTTTAAATTTTTCTATATCATTTTAGGTATGGTAATTCTCCTGATTTCCATTATACAATGTACAGACGGATCAGACGGATCTGTACTTGTAAAAAATGGTACTAGTGATTATAAGATCCATCTATCAGATAAAGCAATTCCTTCAGAAAAGCACGCTGCCATAGAATTACAAAAGTACATTTATGAGATAAGTGGTTATAAACTGCAAATAACCAATAACTCTAAGGAATCTAATAAATATATATTTTTAGGGTTTCAAGACATACCTAAATATCTGCTTCAGGATATTGATGTGAATTCCTTTGGAATGGAGGAATTTATTATCAGGACATCTGATAAAGATATTCTTATTGCTGGTGGTAGTCCAAAAGGAACTCTCTATGGAGTTACAGCATTTTTAACGGATGTTCTGGGTTGCAGATGGTACACTCCGGATTTTAAAAAAATTCCAAAGACCGAAGACATCATAATCGACGCAATAAACAAAAGAGACAAACCAGCATTTGAATATCGTGAAACCTTTTATAAAGAGGCTTATGATACAGAATGGGCTGTACACAACAGATTGAATCCTTCTATGTCAATGCCACCAGATTCCATGGGGGGTGGCTATAAAATTTACCCTTTTGTTCATACTTTTTATCAACTCGTATCTCCGGATATATTTTTTAAAAAGCATCCGGAATATTTTGCGATGGTAGACGGGAAACGAAAAGGGCATGAAGCGCAATTATGTTTGACCAATCCAGAGGTTTTAAAAATAGCTACCAACACCGTTTACCGCTGGATTAAAGAACAACCAGATGTTCGAGTTCTTTCGGTAGATCAAAATGATGGCTATGGTTTTTGTGAATGTGAAAAATGTAAGGCAATCGATGATGCTGAAAGTAGCCATTCAGGTTCATTATTAAACTTCGTCAACAAGATTGCAGATACAGTTGCTCAAACAAATCCTGAAATCAGGATTCAAACCCTGGCCTATGTTTATAGCGAAATTCCACCTAAAAATATCAAACCCAGACCGAATGTAACGATCCGGCTTTGTCATTATGAATACTGCAGTGCACATTCCCTGGAAGGCTGCAATAGTCATAAAGTTTTCTTAGAACGATTACAAGGATGGAGTGAGATTGCAGAGCACATTACGATCTGGGATTATTATACCGACTTTAACCATTATCTCATCCCCTTTCCAAATTTCGAAACTTTTAAGCAGGATGTAAAATTCTATGCCGATCATAACTGCATAGGCTTATTTGCTCAGGGTGCCAATGTAGCACAAAATGGTGGTGGTGAATTTTCAACACTTCGAGCATGGGTGTTTGCCCAGTTGATGTGGAACCCTTATCAGGATGCACAAGCCCTGATTGATGAATTTGTGACTAATGTTTACGGAAAAGCAGCTCCGTTTATTAAAACCTATATTGATTTATTACATGAAAAAGTAAAATCGGATTCGGTCTATTTCAGCATCTATGCAAAACCAACGGACGGTGAATATCTTACTCCTGAGGTAGTTCATGAATCTGTAAAACTCTTTCAACAAGCTGAGGCTGCCTCTGTGAATTATCCGGAGTTGTTAAAGCGTGTTGAGCTGGCTGAGTTACCTGTTTTATATACCCAATTATATTTTTATTCCATTGGAGGCAAGGCTTATTTGAGCTCTGAAGATATGCCGAAGGTATTAGAGAAATTCCAAAGAATAATTGCGGAAAATAAGATTACAAAATTAGCAGAAAATCCAAATAGGAGCGATATAAATAAATTTATTGAGAGGGTGAAACATCAAAATACCTATCTAACAAATTGGTGGATTATTGGACCTTTTGACAATCCCGATGCAAATGGTTTACTTATCAAGTATCCCCCGGAGGATGAATTTGATATCGAGAGATCTTATACCGGGAAAAAGAATCAATCAATTATGTGGCAAAATATTGAAAATAAAAAATCCGGCTATATGGATTTTATTAAATTATTTGATGATCCCAATAATGGAGTAGCCTATGCAAAAACAACAATTGAATTAGATGAAGGTGGGGAAATTAAGATCGGTATAGGAAGTAATGACGGAGTAAAACTCTGGATAAATGGAGAGTTAGTTCTAAGTAATCAAATTGCCAGAAAAGCGGAACCCAATCAGGATATATTAACCATAAATTTAAAGAAAGGCAAAAATGATGTACTGATCAAGATCGATCAAACCGGTGGTGGATGGGGATTTTATTTTACCATTATGGAATGAATTCTGTTAATTTAAAAAATATGAAAATCTGATCAGAATCATCTCAATTTTAACAATTTACATCTTTTTATTGGATAATTAACCCTGATTTTATTCAGCCAAAATCAGCACGCTACTTTTCCATTTGGCTAAATAAATTGGCTATTATATGGAACTAAGGCAATAAAGGTTAATTATCTATGTAAATTCATCAACAATAACGAATAGAACTAGCCCTTCTAAAATTATATTTACATAAAAAATTTGAACAGATGAAAAATATTACAATTCTAATTGCAGTGCTATTTTCACTTAATCTTTATGCACAAACGCTACCAGATGGTTTACCAGCCCCTGTCAACGAAAAGAATGAGAAGCAAAAAATTGCTTTTGGCCCTTATATTCAACAAATGAGCACAAAAGATGCTACTATTTGCTGGTCAACTTTGGAAAGTGAACCTACAATAACCGATAAAGATGGAAAGGTTAAACATGTTAGGGAATACAAACAACATACTATCCATTTGGGAAATCTAAAACCAAATACAGAATATTCTTATGATGTTCTGAACGATGGATCTGATGAAGGCAAGGGCAAACTAACAACTTATCCGGATGAAATTATACCCTTTAATTTTGTTGCCATTGGAGATACCAGGAACAGACACGATGTGCATTCTGAAATTCTAGGTAAAATTATGGAGACAAAGCCCAGATTTATTGTTAATTCTGGTGATTTGGTGCGGAACGGAAGAGCCATTGAAGATTGGGAAGCCTTTTTTAAAGTGAGTAAAGAGCTAATGAGAGATACCCCCTATTACCCTGTATTAGGAAACCACGAAAAAGATTCTCCCTACTATTACGATCTGTTCGATCTCCCAAACAATGAACGATATTTTTACTTTACAGTTGGAGATGCACTTTTTATTGTGTTGGATAGTGAAGGAATTCAAATGACAGAACCAAGTTTTGTAACCGATGAGAATAGTGATAAATTTTGGCATGATGCCTATGATGAATATTTTGTTACTCAGAAAAAATGGTTGGAAAAGGTATTGAACCTCAATAATGAAGCCGGTTTTATTTTTATTTTTCAGCATAAACCATTGTATAGCATCATGAAGAACAGAGTAGAAGAGGCAGAATTAGCACGTAAGTTTTGGGGAGATATCTTTGAAAGACACAATGTACAAGTATTTATGAATGGACATGACCATCATTATCACCATGCCTTAAAAAATAATGTTCACTATATTACATCGGCAGGTGGTGGTGCACCGCTCTATGATTTCGATAGCCCTCAACCTGAAACTGTCAAATCCAGTAAAGTGGAGCATTTTGTAAATGTAGAAGTAAATGGAAATGAGGCTACCTTGCATGTAATTGATATAAATGGGAATGAAATTGATAATATTAAGGTGAAAAGAAGAAATTTGGAGTAAAACGAAGATAAAATGAGCACGGAGGCATTGGGGTTAACTATGTGTAACAATCACCTCGGGCAAAAAAACATTTTTATAACCCGTACCGAAAGGAAGGTTCGAGTGCGTTGTTTCTTTTTTCATCCGAAAAAAGAAAAGTGTAAATATATATTATAATTGAAAACATTATAATTGGGTATTCCGATTGAATTCATTGAGATTGACATTCTGTTGTGCTCTAACTTTAAGAAACAAATATGACAACATCCATAAAAAAAGAAACTAAGGAAAGATTATATTCATTAGACACCCTAAGAGGTTTTGACATGTTTTGGATCATTGGTGGAGGGTCTTTGTTAGGAGCACTTGCAAAAGCCACCGAATGGCACTGGGTGGAAGTTCTTGCAAAGCAAATGCATCATGTTGCCTGGGAGGGATTCCGCTTTGAAGATCTAATATTTCCTTTATTTATGTTCATCTCCGGAGTCGCAATTCCTTTTGCATTAATATCGAGATTGGAAAAAGGAATTCAAAAATCTGTCCTGCATAAAAAAGTTTTTAAAAGAATGGTTTTATTGGTATTCTTTGGACTAATTTATAATGGAATACTGAGGGATGGGTTTTCAGACCCTCGTTATCTAAGCGTTTTATCACAAATAGGAATTGGCTACTTCTTGGCCTCTATTATTGTAATAAATACCAAAACCATTAAAGCACGAATATTTTGGTTAATTGGTATCATGGCAGGAATAACCATCTTACAACTTTTTACTCCCGTACCGGGATTTGGAGCAGGAGTGCTTACACCGGAAGGCAGCATCAATGCATGGGTAGATCAAAAGTTCCTTCCTGGAAAATTAATCTATGGAACATACGATCCTGAAGGAATATTATCCATAGTTTCAGCAACGGTTATTACTTTATTCGGATCTTTTGCAGGATTTATTCTTAGGGACAAAACCTTCACACAAAATAAAAAAACAAGTCTACTATTAATTATTGGTGTACCTCTTGTAATACTTGCATTAATATTATCTCCAGTTTATCCAATTATAAAAAATATATGGACGGTTCCATTTAATATGCTTACGGCAGGCATTAGCTTTCTGCTGATGGCGCTATTCTATTATGCCATCGATGTGAAAAAATGGAGAAATTGGACATTATTCTTCAGAGTTATTGGATTAAATTCGATTACTATTTACATGGGGCATAGAATACTGAATTCCTGGAGTACTTCTGAGTTTTTCTTAGGTTTTTTAGCTAAATCTATGGGTGATTTTGGGCAAGTACTTATTATACTAGGAAGTATCACGATTGAATGGTTAATATTATATTATTTATATAAAAATAAAATATTTTTAAGAGTGTAGTTGCCATTTCCTTTCTAATAAGATTCTGTATGTTACACTATAATCCCATAAAAATGAAAACCTTAAGAAATTTTATAATACTGAGTATTATTTTTTCATTTTATTTAAGTTTCGCCCAGGGAACTAAAATTGAAAAGACAGAGAATCAAAAAAAACCGAATATCATTATCATATTTGCAGATGACCTGGGTTATGGCGACCTCTCTTGCTACGGACATCCCACAATTATTACACCTCATCTTGACAAGATGGCATCTGAAGGTCAGAAGTGGACAAATTTTTACGTGGCAGCTTCAGTTTGTACACCAAGTAGAGCAGGTTTGATCACTGGAAGATACCCTATACGAAGTGGATTGTGTAGTAACAAATCGAGGGTGTTATTCCCAAATTCAACAGGAGGTTTACCATCTGGCGAAATTACGATTGCCGAACAGCTTAAAAAAGCGGGATATGCAACAGCCGCGGTTGGCAAATGGCATTTAGGTCATCTTAAACCATATCTTCCAACCAATAACGGCTTTGATTCTTATTTTGGCATACCTTATAGCAATGATATGGATAGGAAAAATGCCGAGGGCTTATCAAGAAAAGACATATTCTGGAACGCAAAGATCAAATATTTTGATGTGCCAATCTTAAGAGATGAAGTAGAAATAGAAAGACCGGCTAATCAACATACATTGACCAAACGATATAACGAGGCAGCAGTAAAATTTATTAAAGAGCACAAAGAAGAACCATTCTTTTTATATCTCGCTCATAATCTGCCACATGTTCCATTATTTGCTTCTAAAGATTTCATTGGTAAATCGAAAAGAGGATTGTATGGGGATGTTTTACAGGAAATTGATCAGGGTGTTGGGGAAATAATAAAAACCCTAAAGGAAATGGGGATTGACAAAAATACCCTTGTTGTATTTACTTCCGATAATGGACCATGGTTAATTTATGGGGATCATGGGGGATCGGCAGGTCTTTTAAATGATGGCAAGGGAACTACCTGGGAAGGAGGAATGCGAGTGCCTGGAGTATTCTGGTGGCCCGGGAAATTAAAACCCGGAATTGTTACAGATATAGGGTCAACACTTGATCTGTTCACTACAGCAAGTACTCTGGCAGATATAGAACTACCGTCTGATAGGATTATCGATGGAGAAGATTTAAGTCCGGTTTTGTTTGGCCTAGAGAGTTCTGCCAGAGACAACATCATTTATTATCGTGGACAAACCATATACGCCGCTCGGAAGGGTGCTTATAAATTACATTATATTACACAAACTGCTTATTTGAAGGATACAAAAAAAGTTGTGCATAAGGACCCTTTACTTTTCAATATAGAGGTAGATCCCTCAGAAAAAGACAATATTGCGAAAGGTCATCCCGAAATAATTAAGGAGATCAACGAAATGGTCGAACTTCATAAATCCGGTGTAATACCAGTAAAAGATCAATTAGCAGAACGTATCAATTAAGGATAATGAATAATAATTTTAATAAAGTAACTGTATGAAAAATTTTATTTTTAAAGGATCGGTAGTATTAATCCTATTAGTATTGACTGGTTACACCGAGAAGGATAACATGATAAAAAACAAAAGTTTTATTGGAGCCTGGGAATTTAATGTGCCGGAAGCTCCTTACCAATATCAAAATGGTGATATTATTTTTGTAAATGAAGAAGAGGAATTAACAGGGTATTTTTTAGTAGATGGGTTTAAGGCGGAACTCAGGAATCTTAATACTCAAAAGCGCAAAGTAAATTTTGAAGTCTATATTCAAGGAGTGACAGTTTCTTTTGATCTGACTTTTAAAAAGAAATCATTTTTGGGAACAGCTTCCTATTCTGAAGGTACTCTTGATATTTCGGGACGTAAAAAAATGGATTAGTGAAAAAAATAAGCTTACTTTTTTTTGTGCTCATTGTTCTTACATCTTGCACAAATGCAAAATCAACAAAGGATATTGTCGACCTATGGGCAGATGCCCAATGGATTGCATTTGAAAAAATAGAAGACAGTTTAAAAGTAGTACCGGGTATTCATGGCTTAAATAAAAATCTAAAAAATAAATATAAGAAACGTTCTGCCGTACCACTTTTTCGCAAAACATTTTATACAACGAAAACTGTAGATAAGGCTAATATCAATATTAGTGGACTTGGACATTATGAATTGTATATCAATGGGGGTAAAATTGGTGACAGATTCCTTTCTCCCGGCTGGAGCTATTATCAAAAGCATAACTTATACAATACATATGATATCACAGAACTCATTAGAAAAGGAGAAAATGCCCTTGGAGCAATTGTGGGAAATGGATTTTATAATGTCAGCAATGAACGATATAGAAAATTAGTAATCGCTTATGGATATCCTAAACTTATTTTTAATATAACGATTAAATACAGCGATGGTAGTCAGGAAAATATTGTTTCTGATGAAAGTTGTAAAGTAAGTCTCTCGCCTATTACATTCAGCAGTATATTTGGAGGAGAAGATTACGACGCTCGATTAGAACAGGGGGGATGGAGTACTGCTGGATTTGACGACTCCGAATGGAAAATACCTGTGTTAATAAATGATTCTTCAGCCAAACTTATTCCTGAAAAAGATTTTCCATTAAAGGTTATGCAAGAATTTGAAGCTCAAACAATTTCAAAATCCAAAACCGGCAGGACCATCTATGATTTCGGACAAAACGCATCAGGAATTATTTCACTTAAAGTAAAAGGCAATAAAGGAACGCAAATTAAAATACGCCCTGACGAGCTTCTTAATAGCGAAGGTAATATTACACAACGCAGTGGTGGCGGCCCCTATGAATTCAATTATATCCTTAAAGGAGAAGGAGTTGAAGAATGGCAACCGATATTTTCGTATTACGGATTTAGATATGCGGAAATAGAAATTATTGAACCCGAAGATGCTAAACAAAAGACAGAAATTTTCGAACTTAAAATGCTCCATACACGAAATTCCTCCCCTACTGTGGGGTCTTTTAGTTGTTCGGATAGCCTTTTCAATCAAATTTTTGAATTGATCAATTGGAGTATCAAGAGCAATATGGCAAGTGTCGTTACCGATTGTCCACATAGAGAAAAACTTGGATGGCTGGAACAAATATACCTAATCGGACCATCAATGCATTATAATTATGATATACATAAACTTTACAGTAAAATTGTTGATGATATGATCGACTCACAACTCGCTAACGGTTTGGTTCCGGATATTGCACCGGAGTATGTTCCATTCGGTGGTGGCGCTCGTGACTCGCCCGAGTGGGGAAGCGCATCTGTAATCATTCCATGGCAACTGTATCAATGGTATGGAGACGAAGAAGTATTAAAAAAGACATACCCAATGATGAAACGTTATGTAGCGTATTTGCAAGGAAAAACGGATAATTATATTCTTTCCCATGGATTAGGCGATTGGTTTGACCTTGGTCCAAAAGATCTTGGAAAATCACAGTTAACTCCAATGGGGATTACAGCAACATCAATTTATTATTATGATTTGTACATTGTGAGCAAAATTGCTGAAATGATGGATTATAAAGATGATCTTAAAAAATATAAGGCTTTATCTGAAAATGTGAAAAATGCTTTTCTAAAAGAATTTTACAATCCGTCCACAGGAAGTGTTGCTACCGGAAGTCAAACAGCTTATGCCATGTCATTATATACGGGTTTAATACCCAATTCCGACAAAGAAAAAGTTTTTACTAATTTGGTTAATACGATCAAAAATAATGATTATGCCTTGACCTCAGGAGATATAGGATATCATTTTCTGGTTCGTGTTTTAAGTGAAAATGGCAGGTCCGATATTCTTTATAAAATGAATAACAGAAGCGACCGACCGGGTTATGGTTACCAGTTAAAAAAGGGAGCAACCTCCTTAACGGAAAGCTGGTCAGCCCTTACTAAATTTTCCAATAATCATATGATGCTTGGACATTTAATGGAGTGGTTCTATAGCGGGCTTGGGGGTATTTATCAAGATCACAAATCGATTGCTTACGAAGAAATAATTATCGCCCCAAAACCGGTTGGTAATATTAAATGGGTCAATTGTTCCTATACTTCTCAAAGAGGACTCATTACCTCGAATTGGAAAATTGAAGACAAAAAATTCATTTTAAATATTGAGATTCCAAAAGATGCAACCGCAAGAGTGGTTATTCCGGATAAATTCAGAAGTAGCAAATTGAAAATTACGGATTCAAATAGTCAAAAAGAGGTAGAGGTAAAAAGCAATAATGATGCATTTAAATTAAACTCCGGAAGTTATGAGATAGTTGCCTTAAAATGAGAATAGGCAGACAAATTATGGAAAATATAGTTCACGGAATTGCAACTTTTTAAAATTAAAAACAGATGATAAAATTAGTATTTCTTATAGTACCCATGTTCTTATTGGTTACAATTTCTAATGGTCAGAATCAGAAATTAATGACCTATAATATTCGCATGGACAACCCTAATGATGGCGAAAATGCCTGGCCTAACAGGAAAGAAAATTTTGTAAATCAAGTTCTTTTCTATGCCCCCGACGTGCTTGGAATACAGGAGGGTTTAGAGCATCAGGTCATTTATTTGGATACCCATTTAAAAACCTATAAATACGTGGGTATTGGCAGGGCTGATGCTAAAGAAAAAGGAGTGGGAGAATATTCTGCCATTTTCTATAATACTTCTAAATATAAAGAGAAAAAGAGCGGAACTTTCTGGCTGTCTGAAACCCCTGATGAGCCCTCCAGAGGGTGGGATGCTTCCCTCAACCGAATCTGTACGTATATACAGTTGAAGGATAAAAAATCCGGTCAAATATTTTGGGTTTTCAATACTCATTTTGATCATCGAGGCGTGGAAGCACGTAAAAAATCCTCCAGGTTGATCATACAAAAAATTAAAACTATCAATAAAGAGAAAGACCCTGTATTTTTGATGGGAGATTTTAATTTACAGCCTGACGAGGCTCCTATTCAATTTTTAGCAAAGGAACTAAACGACTCTAAATCTGTTAGTCAACTACCAGCCTATGGACCGGTAGGCACTTTCAACGGGTTCGATACTTGTAAAGCTATCAACAAGAGAATTGATTATATTTTTACCAGCAAAAATAATATTACTGTAAAAAAATACGCCGTAATAGCAGATGTGGATGACGTTAAATATCCATCCGATCATTTTCCTGTTTTTATTGAGGCTGAATTAAAAAAGTAGATCATTATGAAAAAGTTAGACCTCTTGATTATTGTTTTTATTTCATTTTCCAGTTATGCCCAACAGAAATTCACACAATTGGAGATTTTTCCTTCCCAGGAGGAACACGCTCATGGAGCAACGGTTGTTGAACTTGATAACGGAGATATGTTAGCAGCATGGTTTCAGGGCCATGGAGAACGTTGGGCAGATGATGTCAAAATTCTTGGATCTCGACTTCTAAAAGGAAAAGAGGAATGGAGCAAACCATTTTTAATGGCTGATGTTCCGAATTTTCCGGATATTAATCCCGTACTTTTTATCGATCAGCAAAAAACACTTTGGTTGGTTTGGTATACCGTTATTGCAAATCAATGGTCAACTTCTTTACCAAAATATCGTATCAGTACAAATTATATGCAAAAAAGTGGCGCTCCCGAATGGGATTGGCAAGATGTAATTCATTTTAAACCAGGTGACAAAACGGAGAGAGGCATTCAACCAAAAGATAAATTTGTAATATCGGTTGAGAAACAAATAGCAGCACAACGAGAGTCTTTAAAATTATCCGGTACGAACGACGAACTATTAAATATATTTGATGGTTATGCTGAGAAAATATTAGCCAATTCCAGAGGGGAAAATATGATGAAAAGTGGTCAAATATCTTTGGAAGATGGGTCTAAAGAACGTGCAGAACTTGGTTACCCATATTTTAGAAGGATGGGATGGCAGACAAAGAACAAAGCAATCTTTGTTGATGATAGAATAATAATTCCATATTACTCTGATGGGTTTGGCTTTTCAATAATGGTAATCACGGATGACTTCGGAAAGACCTGGCAGTTCAGCAATCCCATAGTGGGGCTTGGAAATATTCAACCATCTATGGCAATTAAAAAAGATGGAACTATTGTAGCATATATGCGAGATAACGGACCTCAACCCAAAAGGCATATGATGAGTGAATCAAAAGATAATGGAATGACATGGAGTTTGGTTAACGATTCTGAATTGGTTAATGAAGGTTCAGGCTCTGATATTGTTACACTGGTTAATGGAAATTGGGTAATAGCTTATAACGATACTGAAGACGGTAGGTACACATTGGCGGTTTCACTCTCTGAAGATGAGGGAAAGACCTGGAAATACTTACGCCATATGGAGCTAGATCTGAATGAAGATGTTAAGAAAAGGAATAAATACTCCTACCCTTCAATTATTCAAGGCAACGATGGAATGATACACATTGTTTACAGCTATCATAAATACAATACTTTACCCTATGACGATGATACCATTAAGTATGTCCGATTTTCGGAAGACTGGATCAGGGAGGGGGACAAATAATAGAAATTATGAATAAACTAGGTTTAATAATTACCATGTCGATTCTTTTATATGGATTTACCGGTCTTAATAATAATGTTGTAAATCACAAAGGGAATGACATAATTAATGATACTTTAAGCACCCCTGAAGTAATTGATATCGAATCTCGATTAGAGCTGTTTACCGATCATTATTTGATAGATAATTTGACCAATGCTTCGCTGAAACTCCACTCACCAATTGATAAAGGAACTGTTCTTAAATTTAATGAACCATGGGAAGGTCCATTTTCCGGATATACTACAGTAATAAAGGATAGAGAATTATTCAGACTATACTACAGAGGATTACCTACCGCGGGAAAAGATGGCAGACCTGATGAGCATACCTGTTATGCAGAATCAACAGATGGAATACATTGGACGAAACCAAACTTAAAAATTCATAAGGTGGAAGGAACTTTAGATAATAATGTCATACTATCTGATGTCGCTCCGGTTACTCATAATTTCAGCCCTTTTTTGGATACACGAAAAGGGGTAGACTCAAAACAGAAATATAAGGCCCTTGGCGGAATTGCAAAAAGTGGTTTAATTGCTTATGTATCTGAAGACGGTATTCATTGGAATCTCTTAAAAAAACCTGTATTCACAGCAAGTGAAAGCGCATTTGATTCGCAAAATGTTTCTTTTTGGTCCGAAGAAGAACAATTTTACGTTTGCTACTTTAGAACATGGACAAAGGAAGACTATAATGGTTATAGATCAGTTAGCCGAGCCACCTCAAAAGACTTTATACACTGGACGGATCCGGTTGAAATGGATTTTGGGAACACCAAAATAGAACAGTTATATACCAATCAAACATCCCCGTATTTTCGTGCTCCTCATATTTATGTGTCCGTAGCTGCAAGGTTTATGCCTAAGCGGCAGGTAATTTCTGAAGAAGAAGCCAAAAAACTTAATGTAAATCCAAAATACTTTAAAGACTGTTCTGATGCTATATTCATGACTAGCAGAGGAGGAAATAAATATGACAGAACTTTTATGGAAAGTTTTATTCGTCCGGGTATTGGCTTAAAAAATTGGGTATCTCGTTCCAACTATCCTGCTCTTAATATTGTACAAACGAGCCAAACGGAAATGTCAGTATATGTTAATCAAGATTATGCACAGCCAACAGCTCACTTACGCCGATATGCACTACGTATTGATGGATTTACCTCCATACATGCACCTTACCAAGGGGGAGAAATGATTACAAAACCAATTCGCTTCACTGGAACCAAACTAATGCTCAATTTTTCGACTTCTGCTGCCGGGTATATAAAAGTTGAAATTCTAGATTTAGAAGGTAATAAGATAAAAGGTTTTGATTTGGAAAACTCAAAAGAGATCATCGGAAACGAAATAGAGAAGATAGTGACCTGGAATGGAAATGCAGATCTGATTGAATTAAATAACAAAGCTGTTAGACTTCGTTTTGTCATGAAAGATGCAGATTTATACAGTATTAAATTTAATTAACAACATCTAAGAAAATAGAATTGATATGAAATATTTTACAAAAAGTTCACGACGTGACTTTGTTAAACAAGGCAGTATTGCAGCTCTAGGTCTTTCACTTTCAACGCAGAATATCTTTGCATTTTCTTCTAGTACTAAAAAACTTAGAATTGGAATTGTAGGTGGTAGATTTGGGACACAATTTCAGTTTAATGAGCATCCTGATTGTATCGTAGAAGCGGTTAGTGATTTAAGACCGGAAAGACGTAAGAAATTAATGGAAGTATACAATTGTACCAAATCCTATGAGTCTTTAGAGTTATTGGTTAAAGATAAAAATATAGATGCAGTAGGTGTGTTTACAGAAGGTCCTAACCATGTAAAGCATGTGTTGGAATGCCTGAAACATGGTAAACATGTGCTCTGTGCTGTTCCGGCTTTTTGGGGCTCAATGGAAGAAGCTGAAATATTGTATGAAGCAGTAAAAAAATCAGGCTTAACCTATATGATGGCAGAAACAAGTTATTATCAACAAGCTACAATATCTGCCAGGAAATTTTATAAAGAGGGAAGGTTTGGGAACCTTTATTACTGTGAATCAGAATATCAGCACCCCGGACTTGAAAGTATCTATTTTGAAAATGGTAAGCGTACCTGGCGTTACGGTGTCGCTCCAATGCACTATCCAACACATTGTACAGCACATTTAATTGGTGTAACTGGTGAACGATTGATCAAAGTAACCTGTAACGGATGGGGGAATAATGATCCCATACTCAAGGATAATGCATATAACAATCCTTTCTGGAATGAATCAGCAATGTTCACTACAAATAGAGGAAACTCGTTTCGGGTAAATGTATGGTGGAAGGGTGCCCATTTAGGTTGTGAAAGAGCCGATTGGATTGGGGATCAAATGAGTTTTTACTCAGCCAACCCACTAGGACTTGGTCCTGTTATAATTCATGGTACGGAGCAGCTAGGAAGAGATGACGCCGGTTTTACCAGGAGTAAAGGAAGAAAAGAGCATTACGAACAACCAAAATGGTGGGCAACAGACATGTTACCCGAACCTTTACGACACGATAGTCATCATCATGGTTCTCATACTTTTATTACACATGAATTTGTAACTGCATGTATCTATAACAGGAAACCTTCTGTAGACATTAATGAAGCTCTGGCATACACTATACCAGGAATTATTGCACATGAATCTGCCTTAAAAGGCGGTGAACAACTAACAATACCTCAATTTAACTAAAATGAAAATTATTGTTCTTGATGGATACACGTTAAACCCGGGAGATCTAAGCTGGGTAGGATTAGAAAATTTAGGTGATCTAACCGTTTATGACAGGACGACAAATAATGATCAACAAATAATTGAAGCCATTGCTGATGCAGAAATAATATTTACGAATAAAACACCTTTATCCAAAGAAGTTCTCCAAAAAGTACCTTCCATAAAATATATTGGGGTACTAGCTACAGGTTATAATATTGTCGATGTAAAGACAGCGAAAAAAATGGGTGTCGTGGTAACCAATGTGCCGAGTTACAGTACAACGGCTGTGGCGCAAATGACCCTTGCCCTGCTCTTGGAAATGTGTCACCATGTTGGTGAACACAATCTAGCAGTAAAGCGAGGGGAATGGACAACTAGTAAAGATTTTTGTTTCTGGAATTTTCCTTTAATTGAATTAGAAGGCAAGACTTTGGGAATCATAGGATTTGGACAGATTGGTCAGGCAACAGCTAAATTAGCCCAGGCCTTTGGAATGAATATATTGACATCCGGTAGTCGCAAAAGACCTGAATTAGAAACCGACACCTGTAAATACACTACTCTTGATGAGCTATTAAAATTATCGGATATCATTAGTCTACATTGCCCTTTAACCGAGCAAACAGAGGGAATTATCAATAAAAGTAATATTTCAAAAATGAAAGACGGTGCATTCATTATTAATACTTCCAGAGGGCCTTTAGTTATCGAACAAGATCTAAAAGATGCACTGAATAGTGGCAAGATTGCTGGTGCTGCAGTTGATGTGGTGTCTGTTGAACCAATTGTAAAAGAAAATGAATTATTAAAAGCTAAGAACTGCATTATCACGCCTCACATCGCATGGGCTCCTTTAGAGTCAAGAGCTCGATTAATGGAAATTGCTGTTAAGAACTTAGAGTTATTTATAAAGGGCAATGCCGTTAATGTTGTCAATCGGTAAAAGTGGAATATTTGAACTATAAATGATAATAAATCGAGATAATGGGGTATTGTGGGAATTTGAAGATTTGAAAATGATGCAATACGAAATCAATAAAGTATTAAGGTAAGAGCAGGACCATATTATTATAGGAAATAGACCAAATTATTTATAAAATCAATTAAACACAAAACATTATGGCTAAAAATCTATTAGAAAAATTAAAAAACGCTGAGAATATATATGGAACATGCATTGTTTCTACCTCCCCGATCTGGTCAAAGTCGGTTAAAAACTCCGGACTGGATTTTGTCTTTCTCGATACCGAACATATCCCAATGGATCGTACCGAATTAACGGTTTTGTGTCAGGTTTACACCGAAATGGGAATTTCGCCTATAGTAAGAATTCCTAGTCCCGACCCTATAACAGCTTGTATGGTAAAAGATGCTGGTGCTGTTGGTGTTATTGCTCCATATGTTGAAAATGTAGAACAAATACGTCAATTGGTTGGTGCTACAAAATACAGACCTTTAAAGGGAGAACGCTTACAAAGGATACTTAACAATGAAGAAGATTTGGAACCTAAATTAAAGATATATCTTGAAAAATATAATGAAGGGAGTTTGAGTATTGTTAATATAGAAAGTATGACCGCTGTTAAAAATCTGGAAGTATTACTGGATGTTGACGGATTAGATGCTGTAATTATTGGACCACATGATCTTTCAATTAATATGGGATTGCCCGAACAATATGAGCACTCTGAGTTTGAGAAAGTTGTCAAGGAAATAATCGAAAAATCAAAAAGTAAGGGCATAGCCGCAGGAATACATTTTCCTAACAATCCAGATCGACAAATTAAATGGATGAAAGAAGGCGCTAATATTGTAATGCATAGTTCAGATATGCTCTTGTTTAATCAAAAACTTAAGGAAGATTTAAATAAAATCAAAAAAGCAACGGGAGACGACACAATAACATCTGTAGACTCTGATATGGCTATTTAGTTTTGATAGTTTGTCTTCAGGAAGAATTTAAAAAAATATAAACAATAATTTAATGAAAAGCATTTTTATGAAAGTTATTCAGATCTGCCTTTTAATAGGGCTAAGCATAAATTCTTATTCACAAACTATGGATCTAACTAATTCAAAGATCATATGTTTTGAAAAGAAGGATAAACTTGTTATACAATCTCTTGCCATTTTAAGGGAAGAAATCGAAAAGAGAAGTAATGTTCAACTTTCAATAAGTAAAAATTGGTCAAAAAACAACCAACCAGTAATTGCCGTTGGATTAGAAAATAACTTGTCAAAGTTTCCTGAATCGTATAGGGATATAATTTCAAGTAAACCCTCTATAAATAAGGAAGGATATAAAATTATTGCTCTTAAAGACTCCAAAACCGTTTTGGTAATAGGACACGATTCTAGAGGTGTATTATATGGAGTGGGAAAATTATTAAGAAATCTGGAGATCAGGCCTAATCGAATAATTATTCCCGAAGATTTTCAAGTCTCCAGTTCTCCCAGATATCCAATTCGAGGACATCAATTAGGCTATAGACCAAAGACCAACTCTTATGATGCCTGGTCTCCTGAACAATTTGATAGCTATATTCGTGATCTGGTAATATTTGGTGCCAATAGCATTGAAATTATGCCCCCGCGTACAGATGATGATTTTACTAGTGTGCATATGCAACTTCCTGCTATAGAAATGATTCAGGAACAATCAAAAATATGTGATAAATATGGCTTGGACGTATGGATGTGGTATCCAAATATGGGTACAGATTATGAACATCCGGATTCCTTAAAAGTAGAACTGGAAGAGCGGCATAAGGTCTTTAGATCCATACCTCGATTGGATGCTCTTTTTGTACCGGGTGGAGATCCCGGTGAATTAGAGCCTGATGAGCTGTTTGTATGGCTGGAAAAAGAGGCAGAAGTACTACAGCAATACCATCCTGATGCCAAAATTTGGGTTTCCCCGCAGGTATTCCGACCAACGCAAGAATGGTTTGATGCATTTTATGCACATGTTAATAATGAATATTCCTGGTTTGGGGGTATTGTATTTGGTCCCTGGATCAAAACTCCAATTCAAGAAATCAGAAAAATAATCAATCCTGGGATTCCCATTCGTAAATATCCCGACATTACACATAGTTTAAGTAGCCAATACCCCATTCCTAAATGGGATCTGGCTTATGCTATTACCTTAGGAAGAGAGTGTATCAATCCTCGTCCCACGGATGAAAAAATGATCCACAATGCCTTGGATCAATACGCACAGGGTAGTATCAGTTATTCAGAAGGGACAAATGATGATGTAAATAAATTCATTTGGAGCGATCAGGATTGGGATCCGGAAACTTCTGCAATCGCAACACTTCGTGATTACGTTAGGTTCTTCATTGGCCCGGATTATACAGAAGACATAGCTCAGGGAATTGTTGCTTTAGAGAAAAATATCCAAGGCCCATTAATATCTAATGATGGTGTATTAAGAACCCTTCAACAGTGGCAAAATATTGAAGAGAATGCGACCATTGAAGTTCTTGGTAATTTTCGTTTTCAAATGGGTCTGCTCAGGGCTTATTTTGATGCTTATCAATACAGAAGATTGATTTACGAATCACAATTGGAACAAAAGGCTCGAGAAATTTTGTCAAGAGCCAAAAGCGAGGGGTCGAAAAACATCATTGTAGAAGCAAGAGGAACCTTGTCGAAAGCATGGAAAAAGCCAATTATGATAGAATGGAAAGAGCGTTGCAATGAACTAGCCGATGCATTGTTCGAAAGCATTGGAGCTCAATTAACGGTTAAAAAACATAATGGGATGGATGGCCGCGGTACTTTTATGGATAATATTGACCTCCCTCTAAACGATGCAATGTGGATCTTAGATCAACTCAAAGCAATAGAGCAAATTTCCAGTGAAGAGGAGCGGTTACAAAAAATTGATGCTATGCTGCATCGAAATAATCCGGGACCGGGTGGTTTCTACGATAATTTAGGATCGCCAAAAAGCTGGGAAAGAGTTATATCACGAAAAGATCGTTCGGAAGATCCCGGCAGCCTTTTTTCTCCAAGAGTCAGTTTTGGTGTTGGTTTGCGGGGAGAAGAGTGGGTGCACGATGTTACAGCAAAAGGTTTTGACGGACAATCTACTCCACTTAGCTGGATGCATCAGGTAACCACACTTTATGATGTGCCTTTGGAAATTGTCTATGACAACCTGGATCCAAAAAGTAATTACACAATAAAGATTGCTTATACGGGACGTTTTCCTTCCAAAATAAAAATGGTTGCAGATGACATTTCCGTTCATGACTATATTAAAACAGGAATTCAACCCATCTATGAATTCGAGGTGCCAACCGAAGCGCTTTCGGATGGAAAAGTAGAATTTATATGGACTTGTGGTGAAGGAGAGCGAGGTTCTCAGGTTGCAGAAATATGGATCATAAAAAATTAAGAAATAAAAATTAGTATTTTACTACATGATCAATTAATAATAAAACACAATTAAAATGAAAAGAAAACTAAACCTTTTAACGGTGATTCTATTGTTTTTAAGTACCATTTCTTTTTATGGTCAATACCAAAAAGAAAAGTTCGAAATTATTTCGAAAGAAATGAAAAATGAAATTTTTACCATTGAAATTGTACTTCCTAATGGTTATGACTCAACGAAAAAGTATCCAATTATATACTTTACGGATTGGTGGTTTGCCTCACATATAACAATACCTATCTACGAGATATTAGAAGTATCCAACAACATTGAACCAATAATAATAGTTGGAATTAAACGCAAGAGTAGTATCACTGCAAAGGACTGGAATAGCAATAGACGTATAGACTTAACACCAACTAACGTTCCCGAAAAACACAAACTGAGTGGTGGCTCAAAATATTTTCTTTCCTTTATTAAGAATGAACTAATCCCTGACGTAGAAAAAAAATATCCTTCCCAGACAGAAAAAAGAGGATATTCCGGGTATTCATTAGGAGGTTTATTCGGTACTTATATATTGTTAAATGAGCCTGAATTATTTAAAAAATATATAATAGGAAGCCCATATTTAATGTATGATGATTATCTACTCTCAAAAGAGCTTGTAAAAATGAAACCTGAAAAACTATCATCTATAAAATCCGTTTTCATTGCTGTAGAAGAAGAGGGGGATCAGTTAAAAGCATTTGAAGATTTAAGAGAATCACTGATAAAGAATAAATCAACGAATTTACAATTAGAGAGTGTTATCATTATTGATGAAGATCACTATACGGCAATTCCATCAACTATCCTAAAAGGATTAAAATTTTTATATCCTAATTAAATATTATGACAAATAAAATAACTCTTGGAGTCGGGCTTTTATTGTTAATTTCCAGTTGCAATTTAGATAAGAACAACAGTAAAAACGAAGGACATACAAACTCTATTAAAGAACTTAGTTCATTATTCAAAGACCCTCCTAATCAGTATCGATCGGCACCGCTTTGGGTATGGAATGATGATATAACAGAAGCACAGATCGACGAGCAACTCAAAGATTTTAAAGCAGGTGGTATGGGAGGCGTATTTATTCATCCTCGTCCGGGTTTAATTACAGAATATTTATCAGAAGAATGGTTTTTACTCTGTAAATACACGGTAAAAAAAGGCAAAGAGATGGGGATGGATGTTTGGCTATACGACGAAAATTCTTATCCTTCCGGATTTGCCGGTGGCCATGTTCCCGCAGAAATGCCGGAATCTTATAATCAAGGACAAGGATTAATACTTCAAAAAGTTGATAAATTACCGGAGAATGCGAATACTTTATTCCTGATTTTAAAAAAGCAGGATTCAAAATTTATAGACATCACCAAAAAATTGGATGAAGAAAAGAATAAAACTGGAGACTACTATCTCTATAAAAAGAGTTATTATAAAAAATCACCTTGGAATGGGGGTTATTCTTATGTTGATCTACTTTATGAAGGTGTAACGGAGAAATTCCTCGAAGTAACAATGACTGGTTATGAGAAAGCAATTGGGAGTGATTTTGGCAAAACTGTGCCTGGAATTTTCACAGACGAGCCTAATATATCAACATCCGGAGATCTAAGATGGACACCATCATTGTTTAAAGATTTTAAAGATCGCTGGGGATATGATCTTAAAACCAATCTACCATCACTAACTTATGAAACCGGGGATTGGAAACGTGTACGGCATAATTATTTTACCACCCTACTCGAATTATTCATTGAAAGATGGAGTAAGCCTTATTACAATTACACAGAAAAAAATAATTTGAACTGGACAGGACATTACTGGGAACATGGGTGGCCCAATCCTGTACATGGCGGAGACAATATGGCAATGTATGCCTGGCATCAGATACCTGCTATTGATATTTTGATGAATCAATACAGTGAAGATGTCAATGCCCAATTCGGAAATGTAAGAGCAGTTAAAGAATTGAGTAGCGTTGTTAATCAAATGGATAAAACCCGTGCTTTGAGTGAAACCTATGGAGCGGGTGGATGGGACCTGCGTTTTGAGGATATGAAAAGAATTGGAGATTGGCAATATGTACTCGGAGTAAATTTTCTGAATCAACACCTCTCTTATATAACCTTGGAAGGGGCCCGAAAAAGAGATCATCCACAATCATTTTCTTATCATGAACCCTGGTGGAAAAATTATAAAACACAGGGTGATTATTTTGCCAGATTATCACTCTCACTTACGTCAGGAAAACAAGTAAATAATATTTTAGTAATTGAACCTACTTCTACAGCCTGGATGTATTTTTCTGCAAGAACATCTAACAATAAATTTTCAGAATTAGGCCCTGAATTTCAGAAATTCGTTTATGATCTTGAACAAAATCAAATAGAATATGATCTGGCTTCAGAAAACATAGTAAAAGATATTGGTCTTATCAAAGGTGAAGTTTTTGTCGTTGGAGAGAGACTTTATAATATAGTAATTATTCCTCCAACATTGGAGAATCTTGATAAATCTACCCTTGAGCTCATCAAGACCTACATAAAAAATGGAGGGAAGGTTATTTCATTCAACGGAATTCCGAGCTATGTAGATGGGATAGCAACCGATGAATTAAAAAACATTGTAAAAAAACACTCTAATCAATGGATGGAAGCAAATTCCCTATCTGATCAACAAACTTATAATACACTGGTTTCAAATTCTATTCAGTTCGAAAAGCCGGAAAAGATCAAGGGGAAGTTATTTCATCACCGACGTGATCTGGATGACGGTCAAGTGCTATTCTTGGTTAACACCAGTTTAAATGAATTGTCCAGCGGAAATTTCACGATCAAAGGAAAATCTATAAAGGAACTCGATCTGATTACTGGAGATACTAAAGCCTATAAGAGCAAAAAGAATGGAGACTCCATGGAAATTAACTTTGAGCTGCCTCCATCAGGAAGTTTATTATTTAGCATTAGTAATGAACCCACGAAAGATATTGAACCTGAGGTAAAAGGCGAAACAAAAATTATCAGTGCTTCCAACCAACTAAAGATCAAAAAAACAGATCTCAATGTCCTTACTCTTGATTATTGTGATATTGTTTTGAATGGTAAAGTGGAAAAAGATATTTACTATTTTCAGGCAGCAGATAAAATTTTCAAACACTATGGTTTTGATGGAAATCCCTGGAGCAGCGCTGTACAATACAAAACTGAGGTAGTTGATAGAAATAACTTTACGGGTAAACCTGGATTTGAGGTAAACTATTCGTTCTCTGTGGATAAGAAATTAGATGCTAACTCACTTCGAGTAGTAATAGAACGACCAGATCTTTGGCAAGTATCCATCAATGGCAAAAAAGTATCAAGAGATCCATCCAAATATTGGTTGGATAGAAAATTTGGCGTTTATAATATTGGAAAGAATGTAACTAAAGGAGAAAATAAAATACAACTCGTTGCTCCTGCAATGACAGTTTATTCAGAGATTGAGGCAATCTATTTATTAGGAAATTTTAGTTTACAATCTCAAAAAAAAGGATGGAAACTTGTTCCGCCAATATCGCTTAGCTTGGGTAGTTGGAAAGAGCAGGGGTATCCATTTTATTCTAATGATGTGTCATACACAAAAACCTATAAGATCAAATCTAAAGATAATAATACGCGTTATATTGTAAAACTATTCGACTGGTATGGAAGTGTTTCAGAGGTTAGAGTTAATAATGAATCAGCAGGAATCATTGCCTGGTCACCAAATGAGTTGGATATTACAGATCAAATTCAAGTGGGTGATAATGAAATTTCGATTGTGATCTCAGGGACCTTGAAAAATTTGCTCGGGCCTCATCATATTGGACCGGTTCATGGTACGGCCTGGCCAGTGTCGTTTGCCTCTGCACATAAAAATATTCCTTCAGGCAATAAATATGATCTTATTGATTATGGGTTATTTCAGGATTTTAAACTGATCGAGTCCGTAGGGCCTCCTCAAAAGGTATATTGGAAAATGAAGCAAGTGGAAATACCTGTTTTTAATTCCATAGATTCAATTAGTGTCGAGAAACCTATATCCGTTTCTATTACAACAAAAACGGTAGGTGCAGAAATTAGATACACACTTGACGGCACTAAACCTAGTAGATCTTCACAGCTTTATACAAGGCCTCTGCTATTGAAAAAAAACACCTTAATTACAGTACAAGCATTTAAAAATGAGTTGATCGCAAGCGAGGTGCTGCAACGTCATTATTATATTGTTAAAAAGAAAAAAAATGATAGAAAAAATCATAAGTATGTGAAAGGAATAGAATTCCATTATTATGAAGGAAATTGGAGTCAAGTGCCTGATTTTACTTTTTTATCAGAAATTAGGAATGGGCATATCTCAAATTTTAATTTAGAGAGTATAGAAAGAAGAGTTGCTAATTTCTCTGTAGAGTTTATTGGATACATTAAAATTGAACAAGAAGACGATTACACTTTTTATATAAGTTCAAATGATGGCAGTAAATTATTGATCAACGATATCTTAATAGTGGATAATGACGGTGTTCATGGGGATACTGAGCGAACTGGACGGATAAATCTCAAAGCAGGTTTACATCCTATAAAAGTGCAATATTTTGATGGTGGAGGAAGTCAGTCTTTGCAGGTGCAGATCGAAGGTTCGAATTTGTCAAGACAGATAATTCCCGGGGATATGTTATTCTATTAGAACAAATAAAATTTTAATTAAATGAAAAAGTTACTTTTAGTCCTCCTTTTTTTAATTGGTACGACAGGCTCATCTCAGGAATTGGATATAAAAAAAGTCCGAATAGACGGAAATTTTGATCTCCCAAATAGTATTGAGCCACTGGATTACGAAGATTTTCTGATATTTAAAACAAATGCAAGTGGATATCTTCCAGTTAAGGATGATGTGTTTCAAGAACATATCCGAGCTAATCTAACGCAAGATGAAGAACAAAAAGTTAGAAAAATATTCGATTCCAAATCCAAAAAATTAACAGGATCCGAATATGCTAAATTGGTTGAGGGTGCTTTATCTTCCATACAGGAAAGAGGTGAGGAAGTATGGTTTGGAACGAATAATGGTCTGTATATATTCAACAAAAATTCGAAAGAGATTGAAAAACATGAATCCTATGGAATTGATGGTCCGCTCTCCACAAATATTTCTGATATCATAATGGATAGTGAAGGTAATTTATGGATAGGAACACCCATTGGTATGAGTATTCTTAGCCATGATGGAACTTGGTCTTCTCTTAGAGGTGTAGATGGATTACCAGTTGAAGAAATAACCTCTTTAGAGATTGATGGAAACGACAATATTTGGATTGGCACCACACAAGGAGCAATTTTGTTCAAACCTTTTGACAAAGAAAGGCAGTGGTTCTATAGAACGGGAAAAAGATATCTTATAGACGATTTTATTGAAGATATAGCATTGGATCAGGATGGAAGGACCATCTACTTTAAAACGAAGGCAGGAATCAGTGAGATTGAATCTATTGAGAGAACTCTCTCTCAAAAAGCAGATATCATGGAAAATAGATTGAACGAGAGGCACAGACGAATGGGTATGGTAGCAGCATGTATACTTGATGATCCGGAAAATCCGACTTCTTATACTATTAGAGATAATGATAACGACGGACTTTGGACTTCCTATCATGTGGTTGCAATGTCACTTGCTTATGCCACTACCCAAAACAAAGCATATTTAGAATCGGCAAAAGAAAGTATGCATGCCATGATCATGCTTCAAAATGCTTCCGGAATTCCTGGACTGGTAGCAAGAAGTGTGGTGCCAATTTCTGAAAGAGATAAAATGAGTGCACAATGGATAGAAACCCCTGACGGAAAATTACTCTGGAAAAGTGATACTTCAAGCGATGAGATCGATGGGCACTTTTTTGCTTTTTATGCTTATTGGGACCACATTGCTAAGAATGATCCAAAAGAGGATGAACTTATCAAAATCCAAATCAGTACTTTGATGAACTATATCGTAGATAATAATTATCAATTGATAGATTGGGATGGTAAACGTACAAGATGGGGTTTCTGGAACCCTGAGCTTCTCAATGACGATGAGGAACACTATATAGAAAATGGTCTGAATTCTGCTCAAATCCTTTCTTTTCTAAAAGTATCTTATTATATCACCGGAAATGAAAAATATAAAAAACATTATGACCAGTTGATTACAAAATATGGCTATCTAGCCAATGTTTTAACAGAGAAAAAAGTTTTTCCCGATATGAATAACCATTCGGACAACCAGTTGGGTTTTGTTGCTCTCTACCCATTACTACAACTTGAATATGATCCACGAGCAAGAACGGCCTTGCAAAGAACGATTAGAAGACACTATCGTACTCTAGGTAGAGATGGCTCGGCATTTTTCTACTTCGCCGCTGCAACTATAGATCCTGATTACGTTGATATTATGGGTGGTGTTCAAAACCTTCGCCAAATTCCAACAGACAGAAGGCAATGGAAAATGACGAATAGCAACAGAAAAGATATTATCTGGAACCCCTATAAGAGTCGCTTTAATCGTGTACAACTTTTGAATGTTTTACCTGCTGATGAAAGAAATTTCGACAGATGGAATCGTAATCCATATACTGCTGATAGTGGTAATGGTGGTAAATATGAAGATGATGGAGGATCCTGGCTTTTAGCTTATTGGATGGGTAGATATCATGGTTTTATTAGCAAATAAAAAAAATAACCATTCTTACTCATCGCGCGACATGCAGTAGCGGGATCAGTATCGTAGACATAAAATGAAATGAAAAAACATTTACGATTAGTTTTATTAAATTTATTTACAATTGTTTTTACAATAAGCAGCTGTACAAAAAAGCAAGAAACCGATCTTTCACAATATGTCAATCCTTTTATTGGTACTAGTGGAAGCAAATTGGATGGGCATGGAAATACTTATCCAGGAGCGACCTATCCCTTTGGAATGGTCCAATTAAGTCCTGACAATGGGAAAAGTGGTCCTTATTACTGTTCGGGCTATTTTTATCCGGAAGATATGATCGCGGGTTTTAGTCATACCCATCTAAGTGGTACTGGTGCCGGTGATTTCGCAGATATTTCGTTTATCCCTACAACAAAGGAAATTGAAGACATTTATTTTACTCAACCTGAGGAATTTATTACGGCATATAGTGAAGAGACAGGGCTTGATGTGAGTGAATATTATGACCCCGAGAAGGGCGATCAGTTTAAAAACAACTTACTGTTGAAATATCGATCTAAGTTCTCTCATGATCAAGAAGAAGCGTCACCTGGATATTATTTTGTAAAACTGTTGGACGATGATATCGATGTTGAACTAACTGCGACAGAGTTTGTTGGATTTCATAAATATACTTTTAACAAACCAAAAGAGGAATTGAATGTAATTCTAAATCTGGGTTTTGCCATAAATAGAGGTCGGCCGGTAGAGACCTATTTAGAACAAAGGTCTCCTACTCTGTTCGTGGGTTATCGTTTTTCAGAAGGGTGGGCAGATCACCAAAAAGTATTCTTTGCCTTAGAGTTTAAAGATGCTCCCGTAAAATTCAAAACTTTTAATGAAGAAAAGAATCTAACAAATAACGGTATTGTGGGAAAAGGTATTCAGGGTGTATTCACTTTTGATGGGAAAAAGACAAATGTTATACAATTCAAAGTAGGGCTTTCCTCAGGAAATATGGAAGGTGCTTTGGCTGATTTGAAGACCGTGAAAAAATACAATTGGGATTTTGAAAAAGTGAAGAGTGATACTCGTTCTACTTGGAATGAGGTATTTTCAAAAATTAAAATTACTTCGGATAATGAAGAACAAAAACGTATTTTCTACACGGCACTTTATCATTCCTATCTAACTCCTAATCGTTTTTCTGATGTAAACGGCAACTATAAAGGTTTTAATAATAATATGGAAAATGCAAAGGAATATAAACAATATACCGTTTTTTCTCTATGGGATACCTTTCGTGCTCTGAAACCATTTCTCGCGATTATGGAACCCAATTTATATTCTGACATTGTAAATTCGATGTTGGCACAGTATAAACAAACAGGAATACTCCCCTACTGGGAGATCGCAGGAAATGAAGGTGGATCCATGATAGGCTATCACTCTGTACCGGTTATTGCCGACGCTATATTAAAAGGAATTGGAAATTTCGACCAAGAATTGGCGTTTAAAGCAATGATCGATGCTTCTAACCACGACAGAAAAGGTCTGGGATTATATCTAAAATATCAATTTGTACCAACCGATTTTAAAGAAGATGCAACTGTATCGAAAACACTGGAATTCAGTTATGACGATTGGTGTATTGCACAAGTAGCTAAGTATTTAGGACATGATGGTGAATATCAGGAATATATGAAAAGATCTGAATATTACAGAAATGTTTTTGATCCTGAATATAAATTAATGAGAGGAAAGAACAGTGACGGAAGTTGGTATGAGCCTTTTCATCCAAGATTTGGCCAATATGGAAATCCCCATTATACCGAAGCTAATGCCTGGCAGTATTCGTTTTTTGTTCCTCATAACACGGATGCCCTTATTGACTTGATGGGTGGCAACAATGATTTCGAAATGATGATGGATTCATTATTCACACAGACTTCGGAGGTTCTGGGTGAAGATACCGAAGATATAGTAGGTAGAATAGGTCAATATGCCCATGGTAATGAGCCAAGTCATCATGTGGGTTATCTGTATGATTTTATTGATAAAGAGCTAAAAACACAATTTTGGGTGGATAAGATCATTGATTCTCTTTATACAGATTTACCTGATGGTCTTTGTGGAAATGACGATTGTGGACAAATGTCTGCCTGGTACATGTTTAGTACTATAGGTTTTTATCCTGTAAACCCACTCGATGGTAGATATTATATTGGTTCACCACAATTTGAAAAGGTAGAAATGACATTGCCAAATGGAAATAAATTTACTGTAAAGGCAAATAATGTGTCTGATAAGAATTTCTATATTAAATCAAAAAAATTAAATGGGGAAGACCTTGACAGAAACTATATCACTTATGAGGAGATCTTACAGGGTGGTCTTTTGGAATTTGAAATGACTGATTTGGATTAGTTAAAATCGATTGATATTAAATATTTATGAAAGTAAAAAAAACCAACCCGCCTTGAAAAAAAGAAGAGGAATTTCTTCCAATGATTAAACATTAAAACTATGAACTAATTCTCCTCCTTTCTTTCAAGGAGGAGTACTCGACGAAGGAGAGGGAGGTGGTTGCTCGATTATTTAATGAGCTAAAAGTTAGGGGTTCTATTCTCAAATTGATATGAATCCAAATTCAGGTTAAACAACCATTTTCCTTCCGCCTGCATAATCATCATTACCAAAACATTTTTTCCCTTTTTCAATCCAATTGGAAGTATAAATTCATTGTATTTGAATGAGTTAACATCATTATACTCATAAATAAGATCTCCATTTAGCCAGATTAAAGCACCATCATTATGTCCAAATCGCAGATTGGTTTCTATGTCTTTTTTACAGATCAACGTCGTTGTAGCAAAGGCATGACAATTTTCAATTGGCTCCAATTGGGCATCCAATTTCACGATACCATCCTCTTGCACCACCGCTTTATTCCAGATAATTTTATCCTTAGCATGAGGATAAATGTTCTTACCAATCTCTCCCATAAAACCAGGAAAAGACGGAGAGATCAAAAATTCTTTAATTTTCATTGGGATTCTAATCAGGGAAATTTTTTCAATTCCAATTTTAGCCTTCTTATTAAATTTAAAGATAATAGAATGTTGACCTTTAGAAAGTAATGGAATGTAAAACTCCTGTTCTGCCGGAATGATATTATTGAAATCACCGGAACAAGCTAAAATCCCAATAAAAATATTATCGATCCAAACCTCGGCACTCCCGAAGGTACTATTCATTACCTTCTGAATAATAAGCTTATAATCAAAATATTCATCTACATAAAAGTCATAGCTTATACTTCCTCTATTGCTATTGAATTCCAGATAATTTCCGGGATAAGACATTATAGCAACATCCTTTAACTTTACAGATTTTACGAAAACATCCTTACTTTTTTCATTAAGCAGATCAATTTCTGTCATTCCAGATAAATTTGGCTCTAGTTTATATTTTAATACTTGCCTATCTCTTAAAAGCTGATCTTTCAAAATATTATAATTGATTTCCTGGATATCTACCTCTTCGTTTATAGCCTGAACAGCTGCTGTTGCGGCGGATTGGGCCAGAACCATAAAGACCGGTTCCATGCGAATTGAACCAAAAGCAATATGCGATGCAGAAAGACAAACCGGGACCAGAAGATTAGAGCATTCCTCATGTTTTGGGATAATAGACCTGTAGGGTATCGGGTAAGGAGGAAATCCTCCAACTTCCACATTTCCTTCGTTTCTGGCTTTACCGGATTTGTCGACATATCTTTGAACATTGTGTGAATCCATGGTGTAGGCAGCCAAACCAACAGGATCAATTGTGGCTACCAATCCTTCACAATCATGTTGTGTCATTACATAATCGGATATCATACGGCGTGCTTCTCTGATATAAAGTTGATGGGACCAGTTCTCATTGTCAGTAAATTCATCTTTCGGCAATCCCCATTGGTTAACCTCATCACGAACATCACTGGGTACCCTTGGATCATTTGCTAAAAACCACATCAATCCTTTTTGGTAATTTTCATGTTCCTTAATAATCTCTTCACGTTTATAATAATCCCCATTTGGATATTCATAATTCATCCCAATATTATCTGTTGCGAATGCACCTTTATTGTTGGTATCTGTCTTACCATTTGGCATTGGTGTAGATAAATTGAGTACATCAAACACTCCTGTCTTGATATAGCGCAGTAAAAGTTCATAGCGCATCGGATCGTAATTCTTGGGTTTTAGAAAGGGAATTCGGTTTTCCGGAATATTCGTCATACACATTCGAAAACAATATGCCTGAATTCGATGATCTCCATAACCTTCTTGGCCCGGACCACCATCATCAAGAATACCCGGCAATAGACCACTTTCTGGTTTTCCGGGAATTAAATAAGCATCCACAGGATTCTTAAACTGATGATTTTTTGCATTCTCAATCTGCACCCCATTATACTTTTCACCATATATCTTATTCGCTTCCCGCCCTACAGTAAAATTAACGCCGGAAATTGCCATTAGATCTCCTTCATAGGTTGCATCGATAAACATTTTTCCTTTAAAGGTCAAACCGGATTCCATAATAATCTCATTAATTCTGGTACCGGTTTTTTTTATACCATT